>Ga0181526_10000567_pt1 | contig 38794 bp, 24 predicted proteins | sample PEATcosm2014_Bin_35_FD_119750 | JGI IMG/M metagenome (GOLD analysis project Ga0181526, IMG submission 119750) | Peatland microbial communities from MTU Mesocosm Facility, Houghton, MI, USA - PEATcosm2014_Bin06_30_metaG | ecosystem: Environmental > Terrestrial > Soil > Wetlands > Peat | place...
CTTAAGCCGGGTGATGTCCTCACCATTCTGCAGATACCGGGATGGGCCGACATCGGACGTGCAGCTACCGTTAAAGGCGAAGTCAGGTTTCCGGGAAGCTACGGAATCAACGAAGGCGAGCGCCTCAGTTCCTTGATCAAGCGTGCCGGGGGGTTCCGCGAAGCCGCATACCCGGTCGGCGCCGTGCTGGAGCGGGTTGAGGTCCGGCAGATGGAAGAGAAAGGGCGCCAGGAACTGATCCGCCGTATCGAAGCTTCCACTTCCTCCGTGCGCTTCTCTCCCTCCAGCACCGGACAAGATCAGGCCGCCATCCTGCAGGCCTTGCAACAGCAGCAAACTCAAACCCTCGCCCGGCTACGCTCTGAACCTGCAGTCGGAAGGCTGGTTATCACCATTTCCAGCGATGTCTCGGAATGGGAGAATACGCCGGCTGACATTTTCCTGCGCGCCGGAGATGTGATCACCATTCCCCGCAAACCAAACTTCGTCCTGGCCTATGGACAGGTCTACAATCCAACGGCCATCACCTACGTTCCCGGAAAGACTGCCGAGTGGTATTTACAGCAGGCGGGCGGTCCCACTGAAATGGCCTTGAAGAAGGCCATCTACGTCATCCGGGCCAATGGCTCCGTCGTGTCTTCCCAGGGAAGCGGCTGGTTCAAGGGCGGCGTGTTGAACGCGAAGTTACGTCCGGGAGATGTTCTCGTCGTTCCGGAAAAGGCGCTCGGAGGATCCACCGCTTGGAAGACTACGTTGGAAACGGCGCAGCTCATTTCGAATCTCGCTGTCGCCGCCGCCGTGGCTGTGCACTTCTAATCCAAATGGTCTTCCGCTGTCCATCCAGACTAGTGGGCACGCTCTTATGCTGCCTGCTCGCAGGTTATGCGCGGGCCCAGTCCGCAGTGCCCAATCCTGCGCCGGCAAATCAGGTAAGCACTTCCGCGTTCGATGCGGATGGCGAGCCCCACGTTACCCTTCGCTCTCTACCGAAAAACATTCTCCAGGACCAGCAGGCGTTCCTGACCACCCCCTTTCGCATGCAGTCTGAGAACCTCTTCTTCGTCGTACCCGCCATCTTCGCAACCTCCATCCTGGTCGGGACCGACACCAAGATAGAAGCTCACCTTCCCAAGAGCTCCAGCACAATCAGTCTGGCGGCAAACGCCTCAAATGCTGGGATGGCTGCCCTGTTGGGCGCAGGCGCCGGACTCTTCCTGATGGGCGAAAAGAGCCACGATGAGCACGAGCGGGAGACCGGCTTCCTCGCCGGCGAAGCCGCGCTGGACGCTTATATCGACGCCACTGCCTTCAAATATATTGCCGGGCGTCAGCGGCCCGACACCGGCAACGACCGCGGCAACTTCTTCTTCGGCGGCGACTCTTTCCCTTCCGACACCTCTGCCGTGAGTTGGGCTGCGGCCAGTGTTATCGCTCACGAATATCCCGGCTGGGCCACCCAGTTGCTGTCATACGGCACTGCGGCCGGCGTCAGTGTCGCCCGCGTTGTTGGCCAGAAACACTGGGTGTCTGACGCTGTGGTTGGAAGCGCTCTCGGCTGGTACCTGGGACGTCAGATTTACCGCGCTCGCGCCGCTAATGAGATCAAGAGCTCAAATTGGGGAACGTTTGTGAAATCTCCTGAGGACGAGGTTCCCGATCCCGGCTTCATGGGTACAACCTACGTTCCTCTCGATAGCTGGATATATCCCGCTTTGGATCGTCTGGCGGCTTTGGGGTATCTGCCTAAGTTCGTCCAGGCGATTCGGCCGATAGCGCGACTGGAATGCGCCCGGCTCACGCTACAAGCTCAGGAAGAGACCGGCTATCCCGAAATTAAGACTGAGTCAGCCCGGGTGATATTGGACCTGCGCCGCGAATTTGCTGTTGAGTTGGCGAATCTTGAAGGCGCGTCCAATGTTGGTGTCCAGTTGGAATCGGCCTATGTTGGCGCAACCCAGATCATTGGGATGCCCTTAGCTGATAGCTATCACTTTGCGCAGACTCTTTATAACAACTATGGCCGTCCTTATGGACAAGGCTTCAACTCCATAGTTGGAGCTTCCATGCGCACCGAAGCTGGACCATTAGCTTTCTATATCCGGGGAGAATACCAGCACTCCGCGTCCATCGCGCCCTACAGCGCGTCAACCGCACAAGCAATTGCCAATGTTGACGCAATGCCGCTGAATTCCGTTCCAACCTTTTACGGCGAGAATCAATTCAACACGATTGAGGCTTATGCAGCGCTCAATATGGACAACTGGCAAATGACCTTCGGTCAACAAAGCCTGTCTTGGGGACCAGATGCCGGTGGATCGCTCATGCTTTCCAACAACGCGCAAGCCATGCCCATGCTGAGCCTCGCCCGTGTTACTCCTTATCAACTTCCTGGTCCGCTAGCCTGGCTGGGCATGATCCGCAATGAGGCGTTTGTTGGACGCGTTGCCGGCCAATACTACTTGCGCGGACCTTATCCGGAGTTTCCGCTTGTCGGCAACGGGATTCAGCTTATCAATCCTCAACCTTACATGTGGGGAGACAAGCTTGGCCTGAAAATGACTCCGAATTTTGAAATCGGTGTCACCCTCACGGTACTGTGGGCAGGCGAAGGCAGGCCGGCTACTCTGGCTACCTGGCTGCATACCTGGTCCAGCCACGGCAATGCTCAGCCAGTCGATCCTGGGAAGCGCTTTACTGGCTTTAACTTTTCCTATCGCATTCCCGGTTTGCGAAACTGGCTACTCTTATATGCGGATGGTATGGCCAACGACGAACCTAATCCCATTGCCTATTACAAACAGTCAGCGTGGAATCCTGGTATCTACCTGCCACAACTTCCCAAAATGCATAACTTGGACCTTCGCGTCGAAGGAATTTATACCAATATTCCACACTATCCCGGCGTAGGTCCCTACTACTTCAATGAGCATTACCCGGAAGGCTACCGCACCTATGGCGACATCATCGGTAGCTGGATCGGCCGGATGGGCGATGGCATACAGGCTTGGGGTACCTATTGGTTCTCAGGAGAGAAGAAGATTCAGGTCAGTTATCGCAGACAGTACAATGATCCGATTTTTCTGGGTGGAGGCGGATTGAATGACGTATCCGCTACTGTGGATTGGTTGGTGAAGCGGGAAATACAGGTCTCGCCCATGATCCAGTACGAACGCTTCAACTTTCCGTTGGTGAGCCCCACCCCACAGACTAACGTCGCTGCCGGGCTGCAATTCACCTTCTGGCCTGACCACACCCCGTCACGAAAGCAGTAGAACAGGGTGAGCTTTGTAATTCGTAAGTGCCATGCGAAATATCGACTCGGCTTCGGCTTAATCGGCTCTGCGAAAAATAGCTCAGAATGCTTGCGAACTGGGAACCATCTTGTGAGGAGGCAGTCATGTTGGTCACTACTTTTCGCTTGACCCGACATGGAACTCGTGCCAACATGATGCACCGAAAAAAGTTAGTGCAATCCTCCAGCCCAGCGGGTGCAAGTGTGAGTTGCACGTGTTTGTGGGGCGCGCTGGCTTAAATCAGGCCCGCTTTCCCATTGTGTCGACTCCTTAGGCTTAAGCTACTCGAAAGAACATGCCTTGCTAAGTGAGGACGGCGAAGCTGTGTCTCCCGTCTGCTTTATTGCAATTAACCCTCCGGCCGGTATACGATCACGACTAAACTCAGTACTCCAAACTCCGCGGACACCCTTGTGAATGAGTCCTCGCCCTATACGCTGCAGAGCTCTCCACCATCGCGGCACGACCTTGATGTTGTGCCTCCGCAAACCTCCGCGGAGCGCATGCTGCTCGGCCTGGATCTCATCAAGCATAACCGGCGCACTCTGTTCAGGGTGGTAATTGCCGGCCTGGTGATTTCGGCTGCGATAGCCTTCCTGATTCCCAAACGATATGAAGCGGTGGCCCGGCTGATGCCTCCCGATCAGTCCGACATGAACACCGCGATGTTGGGCGCCTTAACGGCGAAGGCCGGGGACGCGATCGGAGCGATGGCCAGTAATGTGCTCGGCCTGCGAACCAGTGGGGCAACTATGGTGGGCATCCTGCAAAGTAGAACCATTCAGGACGACCTCATCAACCAGTTTGATCTGCGCAGAGTTTATTCCGAAAAACGCTACAATGACGCGCGCAAGATCCTCGAGAAGCGGACCAACATTTCCGAGGATAAGAAGAGCGGCATCATCACCATTTCCGTCGAGGACTCGAACCCTGTCAGGGCAGCCGCGTTGGCCAAGGCGTACGTCACCGACCTGAACAATCGCATCTCGCAGTTGACTACTTCTTCGGCCCATCGTGAGCGCGTTTTCCTGGAAGGGCGCTTAGAGTCGGTCAAGCAGGAACTTGACGCTGCGACCTTGAAGCTGAGCCGCTTCTCCAGCAAGAACAAGACCTTCGATCCGCAGATTCAAGGCAAAGCTATGATGGAAGCTGCCTCCAGCCTGCAAGGCCAACTGATTGCTGCGGAAACCGAACTGAAAGGCCTGGAGCAGATCTACGGTCCGGAAAATTCCCGGGTCCGCGCGTCTTCAGCCAGGGTCGCGGAATTACGTAACAAGTTGCGTGGTATGAGCGGAGATGCCGGTGGCTCTTCTGAGGACAACATCACGCTGAGCAGCGGCGAACTTTATCCTTCGCTCGAACAGCTTCCACTGCTAGGAAATACCTATTATGATCTCGCCCGCCGCGCCAAGATCGACGAGGCTGTCTTTGAAGTCCTCACCAAGCAGTATGAACTGGCGAAGGTTCAGGAAGCCAAGGAAATTCCCTCGATAAAAGTGCTGGACGAGCCGGTCGTACCTGAAAGCAAGTCCTGGCCTCCACGACTTTTTATTATCGCGTTCGGAACGCTGCTGTCGTTTGCGGTTGCCTGCTTATGGATACTGGGGGCGGCTGGCTATGAGAGTCTCGACTCCCATGATCCCCGGCGGCTTCTGATGGATCGACTGCTCGATCCCATTTCTTCCCGCGCGCTCGGATCCTCCGGATAAGTTCCGGGTGGCGAGTCAGGACGGCCTCTGAGAACCGGGTCTGGCGACTTATTCCAGCACCGAATCCCGCTCGGGTTGGATAGTTCCTAATCGCAACATCTTCGAGTGTCTCAGCAGAATTACGCTTCCCGCCAGCGACAGTACCACACACGAGAAAAATAACGTATTGCGGTAAGCCGGATTCAGCCGCCCAGTTACCGACACGGCTCCGGCCAACAAGAGCGGCAACACGCATAAAAGCGGCGTCAATACACCGGAAAGAATGTACTTCTTCCTTGAGAACTGGATTTCGGCATAAGTACGCGGCATGCTATAGAAAAGATGCGCGGTGACACTAAATACCGATCCAATCAAAGTTCCCAGTGCAACTCCGATCGCGCCCATCGTCGCTCCCAGAACCACACTGGCTATTAAGTTCGTGATCCCTTCGGTTAGTGGACTGATCTTGATGAGTCGCTGTTGGCCCGCGGAAATAAGTACAATAGCGTAGGGGAGCCCGAGAAGCCGGATCATATTCGCAATCAATAAGACCACAAGAATAGGTTGCCCCGTCTGCACATACTGCTGGCCGATCCAGAGCCTTAGTATTGGCGCGGCATAAATCAGTGGTGGGATGCCTGTAAATATCAGCAGAATAATTCCCACTTGAGTTGAGAGTATGACTAGCCGCCCCAGTTCCAGTGGATTCTGACGTGCGTGCAGCGCTGCGGCATGAGGCATCATTACGTTCAGGACGGCGGACAACACTCCGGCTACGAACGTAATCATGGCAGCCGATACTGAATACGCTGTGACGGCATTGAACTGGAAGCGGCCCACCAGGATGAGGTCGAACCCGGTGACCAGCAGCATCGAAAAAGACATGACCGTCAGGCCGAAGCAGTAACCCAGTAACTCATTGGCCGTGGCGCGCCGCACCAAGCTTGCCATGAATTTGATGTCCGGTATGATCCGTTTCGCCGCTGCATATTGGACCCCGTAGGACACGATATTCGTGATAGCCATAATGGCCGCCATCGTGACCACGGAACGGCCGACAAACGCAGCAATAACAACGCCGACAGCCGAGATCAGCCTGGCGCCGCCTATCACGAGAGCGGGAATCTCGTACCGCTGCAGGCCGATGAAAACTCCAGACCATGCCGACGCCGGAAGCCCAAGCGCAACCGAGGCTCCCAGAATCAGCAGAGCCCAGCGCATGATTGGAATGGTTTCGCTTGGAATACTAGGGAAGACGACAGGAATGGCAGCGGCCGCCGCGACCAGCAGCACCAGGCTCGCGAAGGCGGCTGCTAGCAGACCTGCGAACGCCGTACTGAAAACCGAATTGCGTTGTTGGTAATCTCGCCTCTCGGTGGCATATGCTATATAGCGGCCTATGGCGGTTTGCAAGCCAAAGTCCAGGTAGCCGATATACGCAGCAACTTGCAGCACCAGGACCCAGACACCATAGCTGACCGCCGTCATATGGCGCACCAGCAGCGGAGGCAGGAACACAGCTACCAGCGCAGTCGCGCCACCTCGTCCAAGGTTGGCAACTGCGTTCTTGATGAACAGCCGGCGAGTCGTCATCGGGGCGTCTTGAGTATACCGAAGCGGTGCGACCGGGGATGGCGCGAGCTACCGGGTGGTATCACCCAGCGCAACCACAAAGCATGAGAGCAAATTTTTCCATCTGTATTCCCGCATTTAATCGGGCTCGGCATCTGCCGGCGCTGCTCGATTCGATCTTTGCTCAGGATTATCAGAACTTCAATGTGGTCATTTGTGAGGATGCGTCGCCCGAGCGTAAGCAGATTGCGGCGATTGTTCGCGAGTATGCCGGGCGACATCCTGGCCAGTTGATTTACTTTGAAAACGCCAGGAACCTTGGTTATGACGCTAATATCCGAAACTTGGTGGAGAAAGCGACCGGCGACTTCTGCTTCTTCATGGGAAACGACGATCTCCTGTGCCCGGGTGCGCTCGGCACCGCCGCCGGCATCCTGCGACGCTACGACAATGTTGGCGTGGTGGTTCGAGGTTATGCATGGTTCGACGAAGTTCCGGAGAAAATCAATCAGGCAGTCCGATACTTTAACGAAGAGCGACAGTTTGCAGCGGGACGCGAAGCCATCACCGTCTGCTTTCGCCGTTCCGGCGTTATCTCCGGCTACATAGTTGACCGCGACAGCGCCCAGGCCGCGGCGACCAGTAAATTCGACGGCACTCTTTTCTACCAGTTGCACCTGAGCGCGAGCGTGCTCACATCCAAGTGCGCGGTATTTACGCCTGAGATTCTAGTGCTGTGTCGCAACAACGAACCGCCCGAGTTTGGCAACAGCAGCAACGAACGCGGGACATACAGGCCCGGCTCTTACACACCTGAAGCGTTGCTTACAATGGTCTCCGGAGCGCTCTCGATAATACGGGACCTTAAGGTCACTAAGGGTGTCAACGTGGTGGACGAAGTGACTCGCGATTATGCCAACTACTTCTACCCTTACATCCGGAGTCAACTCGGACTTCCCTTCCCCGAGTTCATGGCATTTTACCGGGCCTACGGCCGCATGGGCTTCTCGAAGTATCCCATGTTCCACTTGTATTGTCTCGCCGCCTACGCGCTAGGCGAGAAATACTTTGATGGGTTAACGAGAATCGTCCGCGGCCATCTCGGACGCAGCCCTCAGTTCGGACGGCTCGGTCAGTCAGGGATGATCTAAGGCTCACCTGGCGGGATTTTCCGAAACCAACGCTTTTACTTGTGAGAGAGGCTTTTGAAGCAAGGCTGGCAAGAATCAGCCAAGGCCCCGCAGACTAGGCGATTTGTTGGGCGCAGGACTCAGTTTGTCCCGGGTACCGGCAAGTCGGCAACCCCAGCAATTCAACATTAGCACTAACGGTTGCGGAACAAGGAGACTACAATGAAACTCAAAGCTACATCACTCCTCCTGGGATTCTGCCTGACCATTTTGGCCGTCGCAGCCAGTCCCTATGCCCTTGGCCAAGACAACGCTACAGCCGGGCTACCGATTGCCATTGCCAGCGTTTCGTACGACGGAACGCTGCAGTCAGGGACCTCGAACATTACGAGCTCCTACGACAGTCAGACCGGTCTTTACCAGTTGAGCATTACAGGAGTTTGTTTTGTTCGAACCAGCTACACTACCGTTGCGACCGTGTCCGGCTACAACGGGTGGCCCCAGGGTGCTCTGTTCGTGAACACAGACGACGACGGAGATTATTGCCATAAAACCGGCGATCTGGTCGTCGGCCTGAGGGACGTCTACGGCAGCCTCATCCAGGCAGATTTTCAGGTGGTTGTATTCAAGGCCAACTAACCACTCTACCTGTGGCCGCAACATTGACTTTGCCGATTAGCAGTGAGTTTAACCCCACTGAGCTTTACGCGCGATGCGCACCAGGGGCGTGGTCGAGATGAGAAAGGGATGAATAAACCCGCCGCCGTCCGCGCCCGTGAGCTTCTAAGGGTTGCCGTCCAGAAACTCAACGACCACGTGCTCGTTCACATGGGCGTGAAGCTGGTAAACTCTGGACGACCTACAAGAAACTTCGCGGAGTTCTTCGCGCACCTGAACAAACTACAGTTCAGCCCAGGCACTGTAATAGATGTTGGTGTGGCATGGGGCACTCCTGATCTATATGAAGCGTTTCCCAACAGCAAGTTCTATTTGGTCGAACCGCTGAAGGAATTCGAGCCTGACTTGCAGCGCCTGAAGTCCACCTATGATACGGAATATGTCCTTGCGGCGGCAGGAGCCACACAAGGCGAGGTGACTCTTAATATACATGCCGATCCCCGGCAGACAACATCTCTGGCTCGGGCAGCGGTTGACCACCGTGTGGTGCCAGTCGTAACCGTCGATAACATCATCGCCAATCGCGAGCTGCGCCCGCCCATCCTGCTGAAGATCGACACTGAGGGGCAGGAACTTTCGGTGCTGCGCGGTGCGGCCGAGACCCTGCACAAGGTCGATCTTGTCATTCTTGAGACACGACTTATTTCCTATGTCGATGGCCTACCCGAAGTCGGCGATATCATGGAATACATGGCTAATGCGAACTTCAGCCTCTATGACATTTTAGATGGGGGCTATCGTCCCTTGGATAAGGCGCTGGAGATTGTTGACCTGGTTTTCGCTAGGAAGGACGGTCCGTTACGTGCCGACCGGCGGCACACCTCTATTGGGACTGATGCGTGGTGAACAACTGCGACAGCATCGCCGCTTCGACTTACATGGAACTGTTGAAGCTATCTTTTGCTCGCCTACACGAGAAGTAATAAACGCCTTCCCATGACCGACAGCTTGAATCCAAAAACGGCAGGGCGCACCACCTGGCTATCGCCTTATGGCCTTGCGGTTGTGTCGTTCACTTTCTTTACACTGGTCTGGATGCTCCCGCCTGGTATTTACAGCACCTATCTGGAAGAGCGCGATTTCTTGTTTCTTGATCCAGCGTCGATGCTGCTCTACCTGTTGTGTGTAGGCGCCTTCATGGGTGGCCTTGCAGCTATCGACTCCTTCTTTCCCTCTTGCTTTGCTCCCTTGACTAGTATCAAGACGCGGCTTCCCGGTCCAGCCTTCCTATTGCTGCCCATAGCGATTGCGAGTGCTTTCACTCTCGCGTCCATTGCCTTGCTACTCCAAGGCAATCCGACGCTCGTGGGTCTGATCCTGCTGGAGCAGGGGTCGCAGATAAAAGATACTCTCGATGTGCGTCAACCTTTGGGGTTATCGAGTATGTGGCTATTAGGAGTCTGCTGGTGGGCGATGTGGCGATACCGACAGGTTGAAATACTCTCCCGATGGTGGCGTTGGATTGTTGGCTTCAGCACCGCAATGGGGATCCTGCTGGTACTGGTATCAGCATCTCTCAAATTGGCCCGTGGCGAGCTGATCCCCGTGGTGGCGGGCTGCGCCCTGCTCTATCTTGTCCAGCGTATTGGCGAAGGACGCTGGAGTACCAGAACCTTGGTGAGAGCTGCAGCAGTCTTAGCACTGGGAGTGGTAGCGCTGTTTACCCTGATGTCGCTCGCCAGAGGCAGTGAAGATCTGGACTCCTTTGTAGGTGCGCTATTGGCCTATACGGTCTCGTCCTACAATCGCCTTGCCGCCTTGGTCAACGGGCGCCTGCATTACCCTTACACTGGAACCGGCCTGTATCTCAGCTCCTTTCTAAGCTTCAACACGTCTCTTAATAGTGTTTTGCCGATTTCTAAACTCATGCACTGGCCGTCCTATGCTGACATGTGGGACTCGCAATTCGCCGCGACTTGGCAAGCCGGCCTTGATGGAACCAGGATATGGTCGGGCGCGTTCGGATATATCTTCGCCGATTGCGGATGGTTCACGCCTTTGGTGCTTTTCGTCTACGGCCTGCTGTGCGGATGGATTTGGCGATCGATCAAGCTGGGCCATCTGCTTGGCATCATATTGTACCCGTGGTGCGGTTTTTGTATTCTGTTCTGGTTCGGAACAAATGCACTCCTGGACACCAAGTTGATTGTTTTCCTCATGGTCGCGCTTGTTCTCGCCGGTTATGAACGCTTAGCTCTTGCACCGGCGATGCCATTCGCTGAGCATCGCTGAGTCCGAAAGATGTCCACCCACTTTCCAGGCAAATCCGGCCCTATGTCGACCTTGGTCCCAGGTGAGGCCGCGCGACGGAACACATCCGACGTCCGGAAGATTGTCCATACCGCAAGGCCGACTTTGTCGGCCCCGATTCCCCGAGATTCATACCTCGAGTCTGTAGGGGCAAAGAGCATCTCTCATCGTTTTCTGGCCAATACTACACAGGCCGTATATGCCCGACAGGTGCGCTATCTGGGTAATATACTGACCGAGGCGACAAATAGATTGCCGGGAGATATAAGCGTTCTCGACTGGGGCTGCGGCAAGGGCCAAATCACCTACCTGCTCCGGCAGAGAGGGTTTTCCGTTACTTCCTGCGACATCCATAATACGGAAGCGGATGACTCTACCTTTGGACAGGAGGTCCCGATAATTCATGAGCAGGCCATCGATGTAATCCCGCTTAGCCATGCCTATCGACTTCCTTTTGGCGACAAGAGCTTCGATTGCGTCGTTAGCTTTGGTGTGCTGGAGCACGTTACATCCGACCGCCACTCACTGACTGAGATTCGGCGCATCCTGAAAGACGGAGGGGTCTTTTACGTAGTGTTCTTGCCTTACTTCTTGTCCTGGACGCAACAGATTGCCCGCCTTCGCGGTGAAACATACCACGATCGCTTGTACAAGAAGCACAACTTTACCCAACTGGCGGAGAGCTCTGGATTTAGCGTAGTTGACCTATCGCACGGTCAACTGTTTCCCAAGAATTCGGTTCCATTGTCTCTGGACCGAGTGCTGGAACCTCTTGACCGATGGCTCTGTGCCTACACACCTTTGAGATATTTCGCGACTAATCTGGAAGCGGTCCTGATGGCGCAATAGGTGCCAATGCAGCATCTGGGCCAAGACCCGCAGCTCAACGCCATGAAAAGCAGACGACCATTTTGCTTTTCTGCTTTTACAGAAAGAAAATAGCTGAGCTATTGCGAACGCGATCGAGAACTGGGAGGACACGTGCGTAACTACAGCATCCGGCTCTGGCCTCGGTCATGGAACAGGCTGTCGCTCTGCGCCAGTTTACTGGTTATAGCGCTCCAATCTCGGTCTGGGCTAGCCTTAGGGCAGGTGCGGGTTGTCACCCAGCATAACGATAACGGCCGCACCGGCCAGAATTTGCAAGAGACTCTGCTGACTCCAGCCAATGTGAACGTAGGAAGCTTTGGGAAGCTCTGGACCACCTTAGTCGATGGCCAAGTCTACGCACAGCCTTTATATGTGCCGAATGTAACTATTCCGGGAAAGGGAGTTCATAACGTCTTCTATGTAGCCACAGAGCACGACAGCGTTTATGCTTTCGACGCCGATAGCAACAGTGGAGACAATGGCTCACCTCTATGGAAGACGAGCTTTATCGCTCCCGCAAACGGTATTACAACCATATCCATTAACGACGTGAACTGCAATTCGGCGGTGGTGCCTGAATATGGGATTACCAGCACTCCTGTCATCGATGCCAGTACCAATACGATCTATGTCCTAGCAGAGACGAAGGAAGATGGTGCTTTCTTTAATCGCCTGCACGCTCTCGATATCACCACCGGATCCGAGAAGTTCGACGGACCTGTTGCCATCCAGGCAACTTATCCGGGAACCGGGGCTGGCAGCGTCGACGGCATTCTCACGTTCGAGCCGGTCATGCAGTTGAACCGTGCAGGCCTATTGCTGAGCAACGGCGAGATCTATCTGGCCTGGGCCTCTTACTGCGATAACGCCCCCTTCCACGGCTGGGTGATGGCTTACGACAAGAGCACGCTACAGCAGAGCGCTGTCTGGGCCGACACTTCCAATGGTGAAGACGGAGGCATATGGATGAGCGGTGCAGGCCTGACCGCAGATGCTTCAGGCAACATCATCTTTTCGACCGGGAACGGCACCTTTGACGCGGTGGGTAGCCCAGTCGATTTCGGTGACAGCATTGTGAAGATGGTCTTGAACGGTTCGACCCTCAGCGTGAGCGACTACTTCACGCCAGACAATCAGGCTTACCTCGATCTGAATGACGTAGATGTTGCCGCAGGCGGAGTGTTGCTTCTGCCCGATCAGCCTGGGCCATATGTTCACGAGGCGATTGGCGGCGGCAAGGACGGCAATACCTACGTTATCAATCGCGACAACATGGGACATTACAATCCCAACAACAATTCGCAGATCATACAAACACTCAGCGGCTCAGCCGGCATGTGGGCCTCGCCGGCGTACTGGAATGAGAATGTCTATTTCGGATGGGTGAACGCTCCGGTACAAGCGTTCAGCGTGAGCAATGGTCTGCTATCGTCATCGCCCACTTCAACTTCGCCGGGTAGTTTCTATTGGCCGGGAGCCAGCTTGGCCATCTCCGCGAACCATGACGCCAATGCCATTCTCTGGGGATTGAATACCAGCCAGAATGATGAGTCAGTTTTACATGCATACGATGCCACGAACGTAGCCTCAGAACTGTATAACAGTTCGCAGAACGGGGAGCGCGACAGCGTCGGTCTTCCGGTAAAGTACGCCGTGCCGACGGTCGCGAACGGCAAAGTGTATGTTGGGGCAGTGGGCCAGGTTAGCGTATACGGCATCCTTTCTGCTGTAACCGCAACACCTACCTTCAGCCCTGCCGGCGGAACCTATACTTCAGCCCAGACAGTCGTACTTTCGGATTCCACCCAAGGTGCGACCATCTACTATACGACCGACGGCTCCACCCCATCTCAGTCATCCCCTGTGTACACGGCACCGCTCATCGTAAGCGCCACTACAACTGTTAATGCAATAGCCATTGCCTCCGGCGCAGCACCTAGCGATATCGGTTTGGGGGTCTACACCATCACCAGCGGCGGCGGCGGGACGATTAACTACGGAAGCGGCCTCAGCTCCGCCGGCCTGCAATTGAACGGCACAGCGACGATGAACGGTTCACGTCTGCGACTGACCGATGGAGGTCAAGGCGAGGCTGGAACCGCCTGGTTCAAGACCAAAGTGAATGTCCAGGCCTTCACGCAAGATTTCAGTTTTCAGTTGACCGACCCTCATGCCGACGGCATTACTTTCACCATCCAGAACGCCGGGCCGACCGCGCTGGGTGGCAGCGGCGGGTATCTTGGCTACGCTCCGATAACTCCTAGCGTCGCCATCAAGTTCGATCTGTCGAATAATAACGGCGAGGGTATCGACTCCACGGGAATCTACACGGACGGCGCCTTACCTTACACACCTGCCATCGACATGACTGGCACCGGCATCGACCTGCACAGTTCGCATGTATTCAACGTGCATATGACCTACGACGGAACCACGCTGACCATGCAGATCACGGATGCCAACACGCAGCAGAATTTCGTCACCAGTTGGACCATTGACATTCCCGGCACAGTTGGCAGCACAACCGCCTACGCTGGTTTCACTGGCGGCAGTGGACAAACCACCGCCATCCAGGAGATCTTGAGCTGGAGCTTTGTCCCTCAGGCTGATATCAGCTATAGCGCCGGTTTCTACTCGACTGGCATGATGTTGAACGGCAAGGCAAGTGTGAACGGCTCGAGTCTACAACTTACCGATGGCGGGCAAGGTGAAACTGCCAGCGCATGGTACGTCACCAAGGTGAACATCCAGAACTTTACCCAGGACTTCACCTTTCAGCTGATGAGCCCCCAAGCCGATGGAATCACTTTTACAATCCAGAACGCGGGATTGACAGCTCTTGGCGGCAGCGGTGGATGGCTGGGCTATGCTCCAATAGGCTCAAGTGTGGCCGTCAAGTTTGATCTATACAACAACGCCGGCGAAGGCGTGGACTCGACAGGACTGTACGTTAACGGAGCTATACCCTATGTACCCGCTGTCGATATGACGGCCAGCGGTGTGAACCTGCACAGTGGAGATGTCTTTCATGTGCACATGGTCTACGACGGGACGACGCTGACATTGCAGATTACAGATACCACTACGCAGCAGAGCTTCGTTACCAGTTGGCCAATCAATATCCCCGCTACGGCGGGAGGGACAACGGCCTATGTAGGCTTCACTGGCGGCACGGGGGGGAAGACAGCCACTCAGGACATCCTGAGTTGGAGCTACTCCGCCGTAGCGGGCGTCAACTACAGCAACGGTTTCAGCTCCGGCGGATTGGTTCTTAACGGTAGCGCGGCTGTGAATAATTCGCGCCTGCGCTTGACCGATGGGGGACAAGGTGAGGCTGCCAGCGCATGGTGTGTCGCCCCGGTCAGTACTCAGGCTTTTGTGCAGGACTTCAGTTTTCAGCTGACGAACCCCAATGCCGATGGCATGACCTTCACCATGCAGAATGCGGGACCGACAGTGCTTGGCGGCAGCGGTGGCTGGCTGGGCTATGCTCCGATAGCCTCCAGCATTGCAGTCAAATTTGACCTATACAACAATGCCGGCGAGGGCATGGACTCTACGGGCTTGTACGTAAATGGAGCAATACCTTATGTGCCTGCACTCGACATGACAAGCAGCGGTGTAGACCTGCACAGCGGAGACGTCTTCAACGTGCATATGGTCTATGACGGAGCCACGCTTAATATGCAGGTTACCGACGCCAGCACTCAGCAGAGTTTCGTCACTAGCTGGACCATCGACATACCGGCTGCAGTGGGAGGAACAATGGCCTATGCCGGGTTCACCGCCGGCACCGGAAGCTCGACTGCAACCCAGGAGATCCTGAGCTGGAGCTTCGTTCCGCTGGTAGGCATTAACTATAGCAACGGATTCAATTTCAGTGGAATGGCTCTTAATGGCAATGCGACTGTGAACAGCTCGCGCTTGCAACTGACGGATGGCGAATCGGGCGAATCAGCCAGCGCGTGGTACTCCACCCAGGTAAATGTCCAGAACTTCACTCAGGACTTTAGTTTCCAGCTGACGAACCCCAATGCCGATGGAATAACTTTCACGATCGAGAACGCGGGGTCGACAGCCTTGGGCGGCAGCGGTGGATGGCTAGGCTATGCACCTATAGCTTCCAGCGTGGCTGTCAAGTTTGACCTATACAACAATGCGGGCGAGGGTGTGGACTCGACAGGACTATATGTAAATGGAGCCATTCCCTACGTGCCGGCCACCGATATGACAAGCAGCGGAGTGAACCTGCATAGTGGAGATGTCTTTAATGTGCACATGGTCTACGGAGGAAGTACGCTGACTATGCAAATTACGGATGCCAGCACCCTCCAGAGCTTCGTCACCAGTTGGACCATCGACATACCGGGCACCGCAGGAGGGCCAATGGCCTATACTGGCTTCACTGGAGGAACAGGCGGAGAGACGGCTACTCAGGAGATTCTGGACTGGAGTTTTGTTTCAGCCTATGCGCCACCTGCGTCACCGGGACCTCCCCAGCTCAGCAGACGGGCTATACCAGATATCCACGCGCGATAACGTTGAAGCTTGCTCAAGGATAGACACAAGGGCAAATCCAGAGATCTTCACTATCAGCGCTAATCAGGGCAAGCCCGATATTTTGCCGGCGAACTTCTCATTTACCAGGGTGTTGGACTTCGACAGTGGCTTACCATTGACCGTAAGATTCTGGAATTGCACACCTTCAATATCACTCTGCTCGCTGGCCCCTTGCAAATCGATACGTATCTTGGGGTCTTGCGGCGGAAGTAGTACCTGGGTGTCGGAGAAGGTAATGTCGCGAACGGTGCCCAGAGCTTTCGATTTATCGGCAGCCGCTTCCCACTGCGAGTGCTGAATATACACATAGATCACTCTGCTTGCGCCAGGCGCATCGATCTGATTGCCGGAGCGGTCGATCCGGTTGTTTTCGAAGCGGATGTTGCTCACTGTACCGGTGCCGGCAAGGTTGATGCCCTCCGAGGCTCCACGCGCTAGATCGCGGATCACGTCATTGTTGGTGAACGTGACCCCGCTGATATCAGCTCCCACCGCCGTTCCAATCACCATCGCCGTACCGGTCTCATTCCAAAGTCGATTTCCGCGCACCATCACATTGCTAACCACATCGGTTGGGCTAACTGCGTTGGGATGCTGCGTTTTGGACTTGACGGTGATCACATCATCCACAGTGCGAATGAAGCAGCCTCCCACACTCACGTCGCGGCTGCTATAGATATCGATCCCATCTGAGTTGGCCCGGTAGCCAAGTATCTTTAAGTTCGAAACCACTACCCGGTCGGAGAAAAAGATCGGCATAAACCAGTTTCCCGAATTCATAAGGATGACATCATACAGACCGATGTCCTGTCCTTGGATCGACAACAAGCGCTTGCCGGGGGCTTCCAGGCCGTCCAGAATTCCACGCCCGCGGATCTTGATCCGCGTCCCGTAGATCGCGATCGCCGGTTTCGTGTACACCTTTGACGTTTGACCGGCTAACGTGTCGGTGACGAAAGGTTCGTCTGCGCGAATCGTGCTTCGCACTACTGCCCCGCCAGCTATATAGACCATCTGCCCATCGCTGAGGGCAAGGTTATCGATGTTATGGATTCCCGGACCAAAGTACAGAATCGACTTGTCCGGCGGCATCTTATAGGCCGAAAGCGCATGGGTTCCGGGAGCCAAGTAAACTACATTCGCGTCCTTCGGAGAAGGAGCACCGGTCTCTATCGGATTCATAAAAATATGCAGGGTGCGGACGAGTAGGTGATTCACCTCCAAAGTAAGGTTTTGCGGCGAATTCGCGGTGAACCGTATGGTGTTGCCTTGGACCGCCACCGGGATCGCGGGGGACGTCGGTAGCAACCGTGCTGCGGTGACCGGCCCACTGAAGGTCACTGTCACATCGACTGGACCATCGGCATCGAAGTAGGCAAAACCCGCCTCCTCGTATTTCAAGCCGTACTGTGACTTATCATCGACCGAGTTGAGGCGCAGCGTTTTATCCTGCGGTGAAACCCGCTGTAAGTAAACCGGAACGTCCCGGCCGCCGACCTGCACCTTATAGGCACTCGAGAGTGGTTGCCCCGCTGGCGCGGGATAGATCACTACCTTAGCAGCCGTCGGGGCTGTCTGAGGCGGCAGAGCGGCTGCCGCAGAGGCGTGAGGCAGAAGCATCGTGGCTGTGAGGAGTAAAGTAGCGAGCGACGAAACGAATGCCGTGTTTCTCATGGGCTAATTATCACCTCGAGCAGGGTTTTGGGAACCGCAGTTGGTCAACAGTGTATCAAAAGTGCGAAAGTCGGAGCTTGGCGCCAATCAGTTCTCGCTCAGGAATCTGCGATAGATCGTGAGATGTCGCTGTGCGAACTCCGCGCAAGTAAAGCAACCCACACGCTGCAAACCTAGGTGTTGCAACTCGCCCCATCGATCCGAAGACAGCAACACCGTTTCGATGGCAGCTGCGATGGATTCAACATCGTAGGGGTCGAAGTATTCGGCCGCTGGGCCTCCCACTTCCGGCAGTGAGGCGCAATGCGAGCAAGCAACGGGAGTGCCACAGGCCATCGATTCAATAACCGGCAGTCCGAAACCTTCTTCAAATGAGGGCATTACAGTCAGGTCCGCGCCTGAGTAAGCCGCACGAAGTTGTTCGTCGCTGACCCGTGGCACGAATATAACGGTGCCTTCCAAGCCTAGCTGGTGAGCCAATTGCATCATCGCAGGTCGGCCCGTTTTGTCATCACCGATTGCCAGCAGACGGTGCGGTATGCGGCCCCTCGACTTCACAATGGAGAAGGCTCTCAGCAGGCCCGCGACGTTTTTGCTCGGCTTGAGATTGCCGACAAAGACTATATAGGGCCCGTCGAACGAGAAGTTCTGCTGCATCTTCGCGCGGGCTGCATCGCGGGGCTCGGAAAAGATGTGCGGCCCGATTGCGTTATACACGACCGTGACTTTGCCCTCATCTACGCCCAAGTGCTCTATAATTTGACGCTTCGAATACTCAGATACAGTAAACACGTGGTCAGCGCGAACAGCAGCCAGTCGCAACATTGGCTGAGCGTATACCCAGCTTTTGAGCGAGTTCCGCTGGGTCGCATCCAGGATGTGGGTTAGATCATGGATGGTAACAAGTAGAGTGCCCCGGCGCATGATCGGGGCATTATAGTGAGGTACATGCAAAAGGTCTGATCCGTGAGCTGCCCAGGCTATCCTGAACTGCTCACTGATCGAATAAATTGGGACATCTGTTATGGTTATTTCGTAATTGTACTGCCGGAGACAGTCCCGATATTTTGGCAGGGTTAATAGCCGAACGCCGAAGTTACCGTACTGATGAAGCCCGCGAATGAGATTGAGCGTATAAGTCCCAAGACCAGTATTTAACCAGCGTGCATCCAGCACTAAGGTACTCATATCGAATCATCTCGATGCCTACTCCGGCAACTCTTTGGCTGCGAGCTACCGGTCTGCTAAGACCGAACTGAACCAGCCGAAGTTAATGCCTGCCGATGGCGCCAATCATCATAAGCGCGCTCAAGAATCTGCTCGAATTGGCTCAGGAAGCACTCCGGCGCAAACCTGGCCGCTCGGCTCCGTAGCTCGTGCTCCGGAAACTCCCGCTTCTCAAACCTGACAATGGCTTCCCGCAGGCCTTCCACAGTTTGCTCGGAATAAAGCTCTGCAGTTTCGCCTGTCATAGAGTCAAGAACGCCGCCCTTGCGAAAAGCAACTACCGGACAACCTGTGGCAATTGCTTCCACAGGAACAATGCCGAAATCCTCTACACCCGGAAACAACACACCCTTAGCGCGACGGTAGTATTCGACCAGGTCCCTGGCATTGACGAATCCCAGAAATTGCACATTTGCGCCAATATCACGGGCCAGCAACCTTAACTTCCTCTCTTCGGGACCAGAGCCGACTATCCTGAGTTCCCTGCCCAGCATCGCACACGCGCGGATGGCATGATCCACACGCTTGTAAGGAGCTAGAGCGCTAACCACCAGATACCAGTCCTCAGGCGATCGCTCAACGGCGGCGAAGCATTGCACATCGACCGGAGGAGGCAGGATTTCAGCGTCCCGTCCATAGAGACGCTTCACTCTGTCAGCTACAAATCGGGAATTTGCGATGAACACGTCAACCCTGTCGACAGTTTCCCTGTCATAAATCTGAAGCACCTTAGCCACAGGTTTGAAAAAGCAATGCGAGGCGAAGGAGCCCACCTTATCCGGACCGAAGTAGTCGTCGAAGCGATCCCAGATATAACGCATGGGTGTATGGATATAGCAGATGTGAAGAGGCCTGGAATCACTTGTCTTTTTAACCATCCCCTTCGCTACAGCATGAGACGAGGAAATTACTATGTCGAAACCCCGCACTCTAGTTAGTTCCGCAAACAATGGAAAGAGCGGAAGATAGTGCCGGTATTTTGTCTTTGCAAAAGGTAGAGCCTGCAGAAGGCTGGTCTTGATTTGACGATTTTCTATCGTACTGCTGACCGATCCCGGGACATATAGCAAGGTCCAAAGCGGTGCGTCCGGGAACCTGCGGCAAAGGATTTCCAGCACCTTTTCGCCGCCTCGCATATTTACAAGCCAATCGTGGATCAAAGCGACTCGTAAAGATCCGAGCGCGAAAGGCGCCGCAGCAGGTGGCAGGACCGCAGTCGATCCCGCGGAATCGAAAATTGCCAGATTTTCTCTCAATCGGGACGCTATTTGATCATTACGGACCATCGCCCTGAATCGCGAAAAGACGGAAGACGAAACATTCTATCGCATACCCGGCATCCCCCGAACGGTTCACGGGAGTTGGCGAGCTGGTTCAAACCAGCACCACTAGCTGCTCATCTATCTTATATCTCGGGCGGTAGCAGGACAATTTGCGCCGTGGAGCTGGACTGCCGAGCAGCATACGAAACGTAGTCTGGTGGGTCAAGACAATAAATCACACCGTGCTGTTCTGCTCCCCAGAGCTCATAGGGAACGAAGTGTCTGCACGACAATCTTCGGGGATCGGCCCAGCCTTCCCGATGGCGCCGGAAAAACTGAGCCGATGTCCCGTCTAAATGGGGCTACAGAAAGCTAGTACGTAACCCGTGACACGTTGTTATCAGCCTGCGTATTGCCGATACCGTCGTAAATGCCAATACGCGTGTTGTTGGTAAAGCCAATGTATGCGCGGCTGCTACCAGAAGCTGAGCCGCCGTGCGCAGCCAGGCCCACATAATCTCCGAATACACCTCCAAAGTCACGGGCAGTTCCATCTCCCTGGACGGAATCGTAGGCGCTGGTTACGAAGATGGTGCTCTCAGGCGTGACCGAACCGGGAGCGAACTGGTTCAGCGCCATGAGCACGCGGTTCTTATAGTAGTCCGATCCCGTCGTGTAGTACGAGACATTGATTATGTCCTGACCGGAGTCGAAGGCAATGGATGGGAGGAAATGCTGACCGGATGCCCCAGTGAGGTGGCGGTAGGTCCACGTCGGACTGCTAACGGTTGTTGTGGTTGCCATCACGATCTGGGACTGGGGACAGCCTGACAATCCGCTCCCAGATGGCGAAATCTTACAGTTCGACCACACCAGAAACAGGGTCTGCCCGCCCGTGTCTGTCCGGGCCGCAAGCACCGGCCAGGTAGGCGGTTCGAAGCCTGGGTTGTCTGTGAGAGTAGTGTAAACGTTGGGGTCCTGATAGATCAGGCTGGAGTTCGAGCAAACGGGCGGATTCGGCGCGCCCGCCGGTGTGCACGATACGTACTGGAAACCATTTGCATCACTGACGAACGAAACCGCAATTGCGCCGGCATTGGGTCCTCCACCGACAACCGCAACACCGGGCAGTCCCGCATCGGCGCTTCCATTAAGCAGGACCGGGCTCGAGCAGTCGGACGCGGTGTTGAAGGCTGCTTTGCACGCCGTGAGCAGGACCACGGTGCGCAGATATCGCACCGATGCGCTGACAATGTAAATATCGCCCGCTCCCGTTCCGCTGGTCCGCGGATCCTGGGTAATGACCGGTGCGTCTGCGTAGTTGTCCTCACTCGCCTCGACGATAATCCCAGTCGAGCCGGCACAGGTTGCCTCCTGAGTTAGAGTAAGCGTGCCTGCCGGACAGGTCGACGTGGATTCCAGGTTGGTGGCCGGAATTCGACGCAGACCAATGCCTGAGGTGTAGTAGTCGTATCGCATATCGGCCAGGATGAACTGCGCGGGGCGCGTGGAGGTACCAGGGTCTGCAACGATACGCGCTCCCAAACCACCGGGCATCGGCTCGCCGCTGTTGAACGGGTCGGCAATGGAAGGATTGCCCATCTCGAAATCCGTCCCGCCATAGCAGGACACCGTCGGATCGCGGTGCACGTACATTGCCGACTCCGAATCAAATGTTCCTGAATAGTAACGTTGATCCTGACCGTATTCGGCCACCAGGTCCTGACCGGAGCCGAGGGCGCTCAACAGAAAGTCGACCATAGGTTCGTATTGGCCTACGGCGTTCGTAGCAGACTCCAGGTTCATAACCGTGCCCGAAGCGGTGCCGCAACCGGTCACGCTAACCGCACCTCGGTGGGCATCCGGGTGCACCGAACCGACGGGGCCCCGTTTGATGAGCGGTTCCTGCGGATACTGGCCAACAGCTTCGGGATGGAACCACTTCAGCAGCGCCGGCGCCCCTGGATTTGGCGAGTGCAGCAGGGCCTGCTTTGCGGCGTCGGAGGCCAAATACCGAAGCGCGGGAGAAAGAGGAGCCGTGGATCCATTAAAGACTCCTGTGTTTTGCTGGTGTTGAGGGGCTTGGGCGAAAACTTGCGTCGCGCATACAGCGACCAGAATCAGCGCGGCTTGGACAAACAATCTTGACGATCTCATGCTTCCTCCTGCAGAGTGAGCGCTACAAAGGCGCCGGAATTGAAATTTCGAAGAGCGGCCGACCGGGCGGGCATCGCTAAATCACTGCCGGAAGCGGCGTGTCGACAATCTCACGATGGCAGTGATTGAGGTCAACCGGATCCCGGTTAATTGGTTGGAGCTTGCGGGATTATACTGCGGTTTGGGTTCGCTGCGAACTCTTTTATTTCTACTCCCGAAATCGAAGTTCAACTCTGGCTTCAACGTGAACGAATCGCACGCATACGGCTGGCATTAAAGGCGCCGGACAGGGAGGGGTCAAATCACGTTGACCGTGGCGAGCAGGAACATTTAAGATGAAAGTCGCGGGGGTGGTGGTGAAGCTGGTTATCACGTCGCCCTGTCACGGCGAAGGCCGCGGGTTCGAGTCCCGTCCACCCCGCCATCTTCCCTTCTGATCCAACCCCCATCTATTGACCAACTTCGCAAAGCGTGGGCGGATCCGCCTCTACTGGCCGAGCATCCCTTTTTTCAGGTCGGCGTTGGGAGGCTTCGGCCCGAGCCATACCGAGAAGATCACGGGCCCAAAGGCCGGAGCGGTAATGATTAGCTTTTCCTTGCCGTTCAGGGTGTAGGTTGTGCCCGTGCCTGGGACATAAGTAAAGACCATCTGGTCGCCTACCTTAACCGGCTCAAGCGAGCTGAGCAAACGGTCGATGTCGGGCTTCATGGCCTTTAGAGCCTCGGGCGAGTTGTCGTGGAACGACTCGTTGAATGCATCCGACATCTGGCTCTTGCTGGCACCGTGCACGAACTGCATGACGATCTGCTTGGGCGCGTCGGCGTTGATGATGGCATTTGCATCCGACGACTTCTGCTGCAGGTACAGCCCCGCAACATAGACCTTCACCATGTATTTGGTTCGCACTCCCAGGCCATTGAGCACCAGTTTTGTGTTCCCGACCTGTTGCGTGTCCGGCAGGGTCACACCGGCCAGACTGCCGGCCTGTAGATCGAGCATCGATGCCAACATGAACGTAACAGCAATAAGCGATAGGACGGTTTTCCGCATGAGGGCTCCTTGATAAGCACCGTGAAAAGCTAATCCGAATGAGAACCGCGATGGTAGCACACTCGAAATTCGCGATGTGCCTGGCTGAGTCGCGATCAGATCGCGTTTACTGGTTTGTATCGCGGCCAGGGGTCAACGACTTCAGGTATGCCAGCACCGCCTCGGCATCAGCGCGCGTCATATGGAAACTGGGCATCGGCTGACGAAGAGGTCTACCACTGTCCGAAATCCCAGTGGTCAGCAGCGTAATCATGTGAGCATCGGTCATCGGCGGCAAGCCTGCAATGCGCGGCGCCCGGATCGGCCAATCAGGGTCGGGGCGCGCCGACAAGTACGGCACCGGCGCACCGGCCAGCCACTGGCTGTAGTCAAGCTCATCATTGTCCTTGCGGGGGGTGTGGCAGTTGCCGCAAGCTGCGACCCCCACGACGATGTACTTCCCGCGGTCGATTTGCGATGCATTGCCGCTGTCTTTCGCCGGCTTCGCGTCCTGCGCGGTTGTGAGCTTCGCTCCAACCGCGACGAACAGCAGAAAGACAGCGATGGACAATCCGATGCTCAGGCGCCTGACAACACTCGTGGTACTCAGACTTGGAAATGTCATAAGACTGCAATTTTCCTCCCTATCTTAGTTTGTCGCAACTTTACGTGGCTTGGGAAGATGTTCATGGGAAATAACTGGCCTTGGTAGCGACAACGAAGATGCTGAAGCCGTATGATTCCGGGCAGAAGCGACGTTATGTCGTGAGCAAGGGTGAACCAATATGCGGCACTACAACCTCGCGGTAATGCCCGGTGACGGCATCGGGCCGGACGTCATGAGTGAAGCTATTGCAATCCTCCAAGCACTGGCCGAACTTGACGGTGGCGTGAAGTTTGAAACCCAGCACTATGACTGGGGCTCGGAAAGGTATCTTCGCTACGGAGCGATGATGCCGCTCGACGCGATGAAGGTATTGGAGGCCGCTGGTTTCAACGCAATCCTGCTTGGTCCAGTTGGCGATCCGCGAGTTGCTGACCACATAACGCTTTGGGGGATGCTGCTGCCCATCCGTCAGGGCTTTGACCAGTACATCAACCTTAGGCCCGTTCGCCTGTTGCAAGGTGTCACTAGCCCGCTCGCGGGTAAACGTCCTCAGGACATCGACATCGTCTGCGTTCGCGAGAACTGCGAAGGCGAATATTGCGGAGTTGGCGGCCGAGTCTACCAGGGAACTCCGCAGGAGTCAGCGGTGCAGTCGGCGGTCTTCACCTACCACGGAACGGAGCGCGTGATACGGTATGCCTTCGAGTATGCGCGCCGGCACGGGCGCAAGAAAGTGACCAGCGCAACCAAGTCCAACGCCATTAATTACAGCATGGTCTTCTGGGACGACATCTTCCGCGAGGTTTCCGCCAAGTATCCGGATGTTCAGCACGAACAACAGTTGATCGACTCGCTGTGCGCGCGTTTTGTCACCGCGCCCGAGAGCCTCGACATGGTGGTGGCCTCGAACCTCTTCGGCGATATCGTCACCGATCTCGGCGCTGCTATTGCCGGCAGCATGGGGCTTGCGCCGAGCGCCAACCTCAATCCTGAGGGCCGTTACCCGAGCCTGTTTCAGGCAATTCACGGCTCGGCGCCCGACCTTGCGGGCAAAGGCATCGCCAATCCTATCGCCACCGTCTGGTCAGTCTCGATGATGCTGGATCATCTGGGTGAAGCCAAGCTGGGCAGCGCTCTTTTGCACGCGATCGAAAGCGTGATTGCGGAACGAAAAGTTCGGACGCCCGATCTCGGCGGAGAGTCTACGACGAAACAGGTCGGGCAAGCGATTGTTAGCGCCTGCAGAGACAGAAACGCGTCTGAAATCAGTTCTCGTTAGATCCCGAATTCTGGCCCGCTCTCAGTGCAAGAACTTGATGGCGAATGGCAAGCCGACCGCCAGCAACACGGCCAGATACAGCGCTCCCATGATGGCGCCAAGTCGCCAGAAGTCTTTGGTTGGGATATATCCGCTGCTGTACCAGATGGGCGCAGGCCCACTGGCGTAAGGAGTGAGCACGCCCATCAGACCCAGCGAATAAACCAGAATCAGCGTTACAGCCTTTGCGGGAACGCCTGGCACCGACAAGACTGCCAGCAGGAAAACCGGCAGCAACGCGGTCGTCTGCGCCGTGATGCTGGCAAAAAGATAATGGATGATGAAGAACACTGCGACTGACGAAATCAGCATCGGGATCAACGGGATGCGGGTCATGTACGCGGCTGCCCGCGAGCCGAACCAGGCGAGAAAGCCCACATTGCTGAGTCCTTCGGCCATCGCGACTAACGTGGCAAACCAGACCAGCACACTCCAGGCTTGCTTATTGGAGAGGATGTCATTCCAGGTAACAACCTTGGCGAGCAGCATCACCGAGATTACAACCAAAGCAACGGTGACAGGGCTGATCCAGCGACTGCCAGCAATCCAGCCAACCAGCGCCGCCACCGCCAGCAAGCCCATGGTCACTTCGCGGCGTGTGATCCGTCCCATAGTGATGAGTTCACCGCCCGCCCAGGTAGCAACCTCGTCGCCACGCTTGACCTCCGGCGGATAAAGAACATAGGCAAGCAGCGGCGTCGCCGCGAAAAGCAAAATCCCGACCGGCAGAAAGCCCAGGGCCCACATGCCCCAGGAAATATCGACGTGCGCGACCTTGCGGGCAATTTCCACTGCCAGCAGGTTGGGCGCGAGCGCGGTCAGGAACATGGAACTGGTCACGCAGGTGGTTGCAAAGCCAGTCCACAGAAGGTAGCCCCCGATTCGTCGTGGATTATCGTTTGGGAAGGAACCATAGAGCGGCGGGATGTTCTTCACAATGGGATAGACCGTGCCTCCGCTGCGCGCCGTGTTGGACGGCATCACCGGAGCGAGACATAGATCGGAGAGCGCGATCGCGTAACCGAGGCCAAGGGTGCGACGGCCCAGAGCCTTCACCAGCATCAGGGCGATCCGCCGGCCCAGCCCAGTTGCTTCATATCCCAAGGCGAACATGTTGGCGGCAAAAATCAGCCACACCGCATCATTGGAGAATCCGGAAAGCGCCCATTTCGTAGCCTCGGCAGGCGTTTTCCCAACCAACAACAGTCCCGCGGCGACCGTCACGCCAATAAAGCCGATGGCGGCGCCGGGCAGCGGTTCGGTGATCAGTCCGGCGATGACAGCGGCAAACAGCGCGAAGTAATGCCAGGCCGTCGCGCTGAGGCCCGAAGGCGCCGGAATCAGAAACAGAATGACTCCCAGGGCCAGTGGCCCAATCCATTTTCGAAGCTGTTTGGAAGGAGCGGGTTTGGTGTTGACGGACGCAATCGGCTGCGGGGGCGCCACAGTTGGCGAGGACATGGGTTGGCCTCCTTCGGATCGGAGAATGATGTCCTGACGCGCTCAGCATCGCATTAATGCGACCTAAAGGCGGTGATGAATGACCGTGTCCGAGGTGACGAGCAAGTGCACCGTCACAGCATCCGCTATTTCGTTCTTCTGAGCACTGTACACTGCTACCCGACGGGCTGAAGGGAAATCGAAGCCGCCATGACGCTCCTGAATTCGCGCGTAGTCCGCATCTCCGTTGCCAGCGTCCTCACTGGAGTTTTGATCGGACTGGTCGGCGGCGCGTTTCGCTATTGTCTGATTGCCGCCGATAAAGGGCGTGATGCGTTAGTCGCATGGGCGCACGCATCGCCTTACATTGGCTGGCTGGCGCCCGTGGCGCTTGGTCTTGCCGGCGCCGCCCTGGCGCGCTTCCTGGTGGCTCGTTTCGCGCCAATAGCGGAGGGGAGCGGAGTCCAGCGCGTGGAGGCCGCGTTCAGCGGCGAGGTGAAACCGGCGCCACATTCCATCGTGCCAGTCAAGTTCTTCGGCGGCCTGATCGCCATGGGCTCCGGTCTGGCGCTGGGCCGCGAAGGCCCCACGGTTCAGATGGGTGCCTCGCTTAGCCGTTTGGCATCGCGATTCCTCATAAAAGACGACCAGGACTTGAGGATTATCGGGGCAGCCGGCGCGGGCGCGGGACTGGCTGTCGCCTTCAACGCTCCCATCGGCGGTTCCATCTTCGTCTTCGAAGAACTGACCAGCAGCTTCACTCCATGGCTGCTGGTGGCCACGCTGGCCGCGGCCTCGGTGGCAGTCTGGATCATGCGCTTGATGTTGGGCAACGCACTGGACTTCACAGTGCAGCAAGCCAGCCCGACCCAGGCCTGGGGAGTCGCGCCGTTTCTCGCCTTGGGCGCTTTGCTGGGCGCCGCCGGCGCCCTCTACAACACCATTACAGTGCGCTTGCTGCGTCTCGCGGATCAAGTCTCAAGCCTGTCCTCGATTAGTCGCGCTGCCATCATCGGTGCGACAGTCGGACTGGTAGCCTGGTTCGCTCCCACGCTGGTTGGAGGCGGCGATAACCTCACCCAGGCCATCCTCGCCAATCGCTACGCGGTCGGGGGTCTGGTGGGTGTATTTCTCGCGCGCTTTTTCCTCGGACCCTGGTCTTATGCCGCCGGCGCCCCGGGAGGGATCTTCGCCCCACTGTTAGTGCTGGGCGCTTCCTCCGGCGCGCTCTTCGCCGGATTGCTGAATCACTCGATGCCGACGCTGGGGCTCTCGCCGGTTGCCTTTGCGGTGGTCGGGATGGCAGCGCTGTTCTCGGCCAGCGTGCGTGCGCCTCTCACCGGAATCGTGCTCACCGTTGAAATGACCGGGCGAGGCGATCTGACTCTGGCCTTGCTGGGGGCTTCGCTGGTGGCCATGGTAGTTGCGATGCTGCTCCGGAGCGAGCCTATTTACGAGACGCTGAAACGCCGCATGCTGGAGCGGGAAGCCATGGCGGACAGGGCATCGCAAGCCGGAAACACAGCTCTCGTGCGTTGAGGTAGGACACCGGGGACATCGCAGAAGTTGTGAATCCTGATGTTCGTTGCGCCCGTTCCGCACAAATGCAATGAATACTACTTGTAAAGCAATGCCCGGAACTTATACCTTATTGGCACTCGTGAGGATGCAGCAACCGTGAACAACTCTACGGAACAAAAGCCGAACGGCGTGAAGCACGTCGTGATCGTGGGTGGTGGTTTCGCCGGGCTGAACTGTGCCCGCCAACTGGCGGCGCATCCGAATCTCCGGATCACACTGCTCGACAAGAACAACTATCAGCAGTTCCAGCCGTTGCTCTACCAAGTAGCCACCGCAATCCTTTCTCCCAGCAATATAGCGTTCAATTTGCGCGGCACGTTGAAAGGCCACCCCAGCGTCGACGTGAAAGTGGCAGAGGTCGTCTCGGTCGATCCCAACACTCGTACCGTGCAAACCGCTACGGGGCAGCAATACCAAGGCGACTTCCTGGTGCTGGCGGCGGGCTCGCAGGCAAACTTTTTCGGCACAGCCGGAGCGGTCGAAAACAGCTATCCGCTCTATTCGCTGCGTGACGCCGAGCGGCTACGCTCACGCATCTTAGCCATGCTGGAATGTGCCGATCGCGACCCCTCACTCATTGCCAAGGGAGCGCTGAATTTCGTCATCGTAGGATGTGGGCCGACGGGCACCGAGATGGCAGGCGCTTTCGGAGACATGATGCAGGCGTGGCTGAAGAGAAAAGCCAACAAGAAGGAATTCGAGGACCTCGCAGCGAACCGGGCGCAGGTTCTCCTGGTGGATGCAGGCAACGCAGTGCTGAGCGCCTTTTCCCCGAAGGCGCAGAAATACGCAGCCAAAATGCTTAAGGAACGGGGGGTAGAAATCCGCTTCGGCACAAAGGTCAAACAGATTGGAAACGGACATGTGGAGCTTTCGGACGGTGTCAGGATTCCCACGCATACGGTCATCTGGGCAGGGGGACTCAAGGCGGCGTCGTTGTCAAACAACATCGGGATCAAGACTGGGCATGGAGGCCGCATTGACGTTGAAGCTGACCTTACCGTGCCAGGTTTGACGGGTGTTTATGCCTTGGGAGATTTCGCCAACATCGCGGGCAAGGACGGAAAGCCGCTCCCCCAGCTGGCCTCCGTGGCCGAACAGTCCGGCAAGTGGTGCGCCAGAAATATCGTAGCGGACACTGAGGGAAAACCAAGAGATTCCTTCCGCTACTTTGATAAAGGCATCATGGCAATGATTGGACGTAACTCGGGCGTGGCCGAAGTTGGTGAGCATCGCCACGAGCTGCAAGGCGCGGTTGCGTTCGCCGCGTGGATCGGGGTACACGCCGCCCTCCTGACTTCGATGCGCTCGAAGGTCGAGGCCTTTGTGGAATGGGCCTGGGATTATTTCGGAAAGTCTCGCGGCGATGCGATCCTCGACCAACCCCAGGAAATGCAGATCGACTGGAACGACGACTCGGATCCGGCGCCTCCAGCGGCAGCCGCAAGCGGCCCGGCCGGCAAGGCATCCTCCAGCACTTGAATGCCCGGTGGGCACCTGCGATAGAACATGATCTCACCTCGACGTCAGCTCTTCAGAAGCAATTCGGTTGCATCTTTGCGCGCGTGTCGAAACAACTCGTATGAGCTTGGCCGGCCTTTGCTTTCAGAACAAAAACTTTCCAGCCAATTGGATGAGGCGAGGTGGGTCGGCGCTGACGACTTGGCCGAACGTTGCGGTGTTTATGTTGCCGCCCACGGTTTGAGAGCCAAAGAATTGAGCGTGGTTGAATACGTTGAAGGCTTCCAGACGAAGCTGCAGCGACTTGGACTCATTCACCTGAATATTCTTTGTAATGGCCATATCGTAGTTGTCCAGTCCGGGGCCGTAGAAGAAACGCCTCGGGACATTACCCGGCGTGCCGAGAGCGTTGGCAGTGAACAACGAGGTATTGAAATAGGGCTGTCCGTTGCGCGGATTGTGATTTATATCGAGCGGTCCGCCAGTGTAATCCGGCACATCCACGCTGTAATTGTTAATGCCATTCGGTTCAGTTCCCAACAGGGAGTTGTCACTATAGCTGACCAGCGTCACAGGAAAACCGGTGCTGAAATGAGTGATCCCTGACAACTGCCAGCCCTGTGTCCAGCGGTTCGAAGCCTCTAACAGTCTTTCTACCGGTAGTTGGTAGCTATAGCTGATAACGAAATTGTGCCTTATATCAAAGGACGATGGGGCACAGCTAAGGGAAGGATTAATGGGGTTGACCTCTTCGCCTAAATTAGAGGAGTCGTCCATCGACCTTCCATAGGTATATCCGGCTGCGAATTCCAACCTTCCGCTGGTGTGCCGTACGCTGACTTGAAGGGCGTTATAGTTCGACTTCCCAATCGTAGCCTGCAGAGTATCACTCGCGAAGCTGGATCCTAGCGGTCCACGAGTTCCATTGATCACCTGGCCCGAAGCGGTTGTGTAGACAGTATTTTCTCCAAAAGGTCCACACGTCGGAGAACCCGGTGCTACCTGGTACGGCTGGCTTAGGCTTAGGCAAAGTCCGGGATTTCCGGGGTTCGCTTCCACCATCACCAGAAGGCGATGGCCTTGGTTGCCCACGTAGGCGGCACTCAGCACCGTATTGGCGCCGACCTGCCGCTCGATGGACAGCGTGTATTCCTCGACATAGGGAATACGGTTGCTTGCTGCATAACCGGGGATGCCGCTGATCGGCTCGAACTGCGACCAGTTGATGTTCCCATTGGGATTGCTGCTGGAAGCGCTTCCCGTGGCCAGCGCCACTGGAAAAGGCTGCCCTTGGAATTGTCCTGTTGATGAGGTGATGAAGGGGGTGGCGAACAGCGGTGGCGCAGGGCTGGTATAGGTAATCCCGAAGGGCGCGTTGCCGGCCAGAATTCCCAGCGACAGTGCCTCAATTGCTTCGTAATAGATGCCATAGCCGGCCCGTATGCTGGTTTCGCCTGGACCTCCCAGCAGCTTGCCGAGAAAAGTGTCCGCACCAGCACTCGGCGAATAGGCCAATCCAATACGTGGAGCGAAGTCTAGATTGCCAGGAGGGGCCAGCGTCCGAGATACGCCGGGATCAGTAGGAAAAAGTATCCCCGCAGGCGCGCCGGGAAAGACAGCGGAGGACTTTCCGGCTTCGAAGGTCGAGATCTCATTGTTCGTCTCATGCCACGGCTCGATATGATCCCAGCGAAGACCATAGTTCAGAGTGAGATTAGGCCGCGCGCGCCAACTGTCCTGCGCGAAGAGGCCCCAATACTTATTGCGTCCATAGAAAGGCTGCAACTGGCTCTGGTTGTACTGACTGGGAACCCCCAGCAGAAAATCGGCGAAGTCCGATCCCGTCTGGCTTCCGGTAAACAAAAAGCTGCCGTTGAATTGAGCGATCGGGTTAGTGTTGACTTGATCGTAGTGAAATTCAGCGCCGAATTTCATGGTATGACGTCCCACTACCTTTGAAATAGTGTCGAGCCACTGAAACGTATTATTGATCTGCTTCAGTTCGTTAGCGTTCGTTCCGATTGAAAAGGCATTGAAAACGACATTCTCCACTCCTTCGTTTTGTGGATTCAGGGGCACAATACCGGGAGTACCCGGGCCGGTTACAAATCCTTGCGAAGCAAGGCTGACTCCAACGCCTCCCACAGGTTTGCCCAGGTCGTTGTTGTCGCGCATGTAACTGAAGTGGAATTCGTTGACTGCGGTCGTGCCTATGGTCTTGCTGTCGCTGAGGGCCAGTAGCTGAGCCTGTCCCAGATAGAGCGCGTTAAATCCGGGCACGCTGGCCCCGCTTTGTCCAACCGGATATGGGTTATTAAGAGTGTAGTCGTCAATAAAATAGTAGGCGGAGAGCATTCCCCAGCCACTGTTGTAATCGAGACGATACGCTCCTTTGTCGTCCCGCAGAGTTTCGTTGTAAGCGGATGTTGAGAATATATTGCTTCCCGTGTTTGGCTGAGGAATATATTGCAGCAGGTTTCTCGCCGGCGCCGACCATGCCGACATGGGGATTACGGCGTTGGGGAAAACGCACTGCGACGAACTGGTGCAGCCGGAAGTATAGTAGCGTTCGCCCGGAAAGACGGTATAGCCCAACTCTTTCGTCAGCGTGTTTCCCCAAGATTGCCCGGTGACATTTCCTGTCAGCGAACTCGTAATGTCAGACAAATTGCCGGATCGATCCTGCGCGGAAGGCACGGGAATAAGGCCAGTATCTATTCCTTCGGTGAGGCGAGTTCCTTGATAGTCGGCGAAGAAAAATACGTTGTTCTTGCGAATCGGCCCGCCTAAAGTTCCGCCAAATTGGTCCTGATCGAAGACGCCGCGTGACGAAGAGAAGTAGTTGCGGGCGTCGAGGTCAGTGTTGCGGAGAAACTCGAATACATTACCGTGAAAGTTATTGGTGCCCGATTTCGTAATTACGTTGATGTGGCCACCAGTATAACCTCCGTATTCCGCGTCGAAGTTGCTGGTCAGGATGCGGAACTCGGCGATAGAGTCCAAGTTAGGGACAATGGCTGTTCCTGCGTTAACGTCCTCCTCGGTGTCGCTTCCATTCACGATGAATGCGTTCGAGAACTCCCTTTGTCCGTTGATCGAAATCGTTCCCGGATTTAGGTTCCCCGAGGGAGACAGCGCGCTCACACCGACGTCTTGCTGAGTGTCCGAGGTTAGCGACGTAGCAGGAGCAACGCCAGCTTGGAGAGAGAGCAGGTCCGTAAAACTGCGGCCGTTCAAAGGTACTGCGACCATCTTCGTACCGGAGATTACCTCGCCCAGTTGGGTGTCTGAGCTTTCGACGCGAACGGCAGTCTCCTTGACCGTGATTGCCTCAGTGGGTTCGCCCACCTCAAGTACAACGTCAACAACTTCAGAACTATTGGCATCAATCGCTATGCCTGTTCGCCGGTAGGCCTTGAACCCGGCCTTCTTGATTGAAATGTCATACCGTCCGACCGGCAGGTTGGGAAACGAGTAGAACCCTACCTCGTTGGTCGAGACCTGCTGCTGCACCCCGGTGTTGACATTGGCGGCCCCGACGAGCGCGTTTCGCACTACGGCGCCGCTGGAATCCTTCACGGTCCCCAAGATAGTTCCATCAACCCCGGCCCACAAATCAACAGAAAAGAGCGCGGTCAACAACACACAAACGAGAAACCAGAGAGAATTTCTGATGTAGGATGGCGGCATTGCTATAACAGTTGCAACCCAGTTGCAATACGAGAGTACTTCTCCATTAGGCACTTTCCACGGCGAACGGGTCAAGCACTGGGCAGAGAATTGATTGCAAATCGAGTGCAATCGACTGCAACAGGCCAAGGTTTCGCATATGTTCAAACGTTCCTCTACACTTATTGCAACGGCTGCCGCCGGCATTTCGTGGCGTTTGCTTATCGCGACGCGGCAAAGCCTCATCCAACTCATGAGGAGATGGAGCTAATGGCACCTCTAGCGTCTCAGGATCAGGGTTCCAGCCTGCTGACCCCGTTCGACCTGCATCTGTTCAACGAAGGCCAGCACACGAGGCTCTTCGAGAAGTTCGGTGCTCACGTGGTGGAGATCGACGGCCGTCGCGGCACCCATTTCGCGGTGTGGGCGCCCAATGCGGAGCGCATTTCGATTGTCGGCGACTTCAACGGCTGGAACCCCGATTCCACTCCCATGAACCCGCAAGCCAGTTCAGGCGTTTGGGAGGCATTCGTTCGCGACCTCGGCCACGGCGCGGTGTACAAGTACCACATCCGCTCGCGCTATCACATGTACACCGTCGACAAGGCCGATCCCTTCGCCGTCTATAACGAGGTGCCGCCGCGCACCGCTTCTATCGTCTGGGACCTCAGCTACGAATGGGAAGATCAGGAATGGATGCGTACCAGGCACGAACACAACAAATTCGATACGCCGATGTCCATTTACGAAGTCCATCTCGGCTCGTGGATGCGCGTCCCCGAAGAGGGCAACCGGTCGCTCAGCTATCGCGAACTAGCCGTGAAACTGGCCGACTACGTTTGTGACATGGGCTTCACTCACATCGAGTTCATGCCCGTCATGGAACATCCTTTCTTCGGCTCGTGGGGCTATCAGATCACCAGTTACTACGCGCCCAGCGCACGCTTTGGCACGCCGCAGGATTTCATGTACCTGGTCGACCACCTACATCGGCGCGGCATCGGCGTCATCCTTGACTGGGTGCCCTCGCACTTCCCTACCGACGAGCACGGGCTTGGGTTCTTTGACGGCACGCATCTGTACGAGCATGCCGACCCGCGCAAGGGCTTTCATCCCGATTGGAAGTCCGACATCTTCAATTACGATCGCAACGAGGTGCGCGCTTTCCTCATCAGCAACGCGATCTTCTGGCTCGACCGCTATCACGCCGACGGCCTGCGCATGGACGGCATCGCTTCGATGCTCTACCTCGACTACTCGCGTAAAGCAGGCGAGTGGATTCCGAATCAGTATGGCGGACGCGAAAACCTGGGCGCGGTGTCCTTCCTGAAAGCCGTGAACCGCGACGCCTACGAGAACTTCCCTGACATTCAGACCATCGCAGAGGAGTCCACGGACTGGCCCATGGTGTCGCGACCGCCTTACATCGGCGGGCTTGGCTTTGGCATGAAGTGGGACATGGGCTGGATGCATGACACGCTGCTTTACATGTCCAAGGACCCGATCCATCGCAAGTATCAGCACAACAAGCTGACCTTTCGCGGGCTGTACACGTTCACGGAAAACTTCATACTGCCTCTCTCGCACGATGAAGTGGTCTACGGCAAGGGCTCGCTGTTCGGCAAAATGGCGGGAGATCATTGGCAAAAGTATGCCAATCTACGTCTGCTCTTCGGCTACATGTTTACTCAACCGGGCAAGAAGCTCTTGTTCATGGGCGACGAGTTTGCCCAATGGAGCGAGTGGAACCACGACGGCAGCCTCGACTGGCACGCGCTCGGCTTCGCGGGCCATCAGGGCGTGCAGAGCTGGGTGCGCGATCTGAATAAGTTCTACTGCAATGAACCGGCGCTCTACCAAACCGATTTCAGCCCTGATGGCTGGCGCTGGATCGATGCCGACGATTCGGACAACAGCGTCCTGAGCTACATGCGAATGCGCAAGGACGGAAGCGAGCCGGTGGTGATGGCCTGTAATTTCACTCCTGTGCCACGGCGCGGCTACCGAATTGGAGTTCCTCACGAAGGCCACTGGCGCGAGCTGCTGAACAGCAATGCTGCTATTTACGGCGGCACCGATGAGGGCAACTTTGGAGGCCGAATGTCGGAAGCCATCGCCTGTCATGGCTTCGATAATTCTCTGCTGCTGAACCTTCCGCCGTTGGCGATTGTCGTGCTGAAGCAATAAGAACCGCACTTGGCACTTAGCACTTTGCGGTTGGCAATTCGCCAAACCTGTCGATCGGCGATTGCGAAGCTCTGTTGTCAGATTCTGCGGTTCAATCTTGCGCTCAGCTGGGGTGTTAACTAAGTGCTAAATGCCAAATGCTAAATGCCAGATGCCAACCGCTGCCCTTCCGGTAAACTAGTTAGTTGTGCGCATTCTGACTCGCTACATCCTGAAGGAGATAGGCTCGCACGCCCTCATTGGCGTCGCGCTGTTCACCTTCATCATCTTCATGCGGGATCTTGGGCGCCTGTTGGAGTTGATTGTCCGCAACAGCGCTCCTCTGCCCAGTGTCGCCGAGATCTTTCTGTTCACGCTTCCGGCGACCTTCACCATCACTCTGCCGATGGGCGTGCTGGTCGGCATCCTAGTGGGACTCAGCCGCATGGCTGCCGACAGCGAAGTCACGGCCATTCGCTCCAGCGGCATGGGCGTGGGAATGTTCATTCGTGCCGTGTCCATCTTTGCCATCGGGGCATTGCTGCTCGGCTTGCTCAACAGCATCTATCTGGCGCCCCAATCAGCCATTGCCCTCGACCATCTACAGGAGCGCCTGAGGTCTTCACAGGCTTCGTTTGAGATCGAGCCCCGAGTGTTTTACGAAGACTTCAAGAACATAGTCCTGTACGTGCAGGACGCCATTCCCTCGAAGGGGCAGGCGCTGTGGCGTGGGGTGTTTCTGGCAGACATCAGCGATCCATCGTCCCCAAAGATCACGCTGGCCAAGCGTGGCGCTTTGTTGAGCGATGCTCCCGACAAGCTGCGCTTTCATCTGGAGGACGGGACCCAGCAGGAGGCGGTTCCCAAAGTCAAGGACCAGTACTCCATCACTACCTTCGACAATACAGAGATCCCCATCGCCGTGCCCACCGACGAAACTCGTCCGCATGACCTGCTCCCCGTCGCCGAACTCGGTCTGCGGAGCCTGCTGCGCAACGCTGCTCGCGAACGCAAGCAGGCGGAAAGCGTCCGCAGCTGGGACCCGGGCAGCTACAACTACGGCCTGATCAAGGCCCGTTATTACGAGATCGAGTTCCAGCGCAGGTTTGCTTTGCCTACGGCCTGCCTGGTTCTGGCGATGGTCGGAATTCCTCTCGGGCTGTCGGCGCGCAAAGGCGGCAAGAGCACGGGCTTTGTTCTCACCATTCTGTTGGTCGTGGTGTATTACTTCTTCTCCATGGTCGGCGTTCAGATGGCGCGCCAGGGAAAGATGTCGCCCTGGCTCGGTTCCTGGATGGGCAACATGTTCTTCTTCCTTTGCGGACTGTTTCTGCTGTGGCGGGTCGACCGCATGCCCATTGAGATTGCCAATCTGACCGCGGGATGGAAATTGCTGCTGCAGAAGCTTCAGTCGCTGGGCGCCGACCGCAGGCTCGCCAGGGGACGCAGAGCGACGGCCGAGTCCGCTCTGCACCGCCATCGCTTTAGCGCTCGTTTTCCGCTCATTCTGGATGACATGATCCTGCGCGACTTCGCCTTGTATCAGACCCTCATCCTGACGACGTTTCTTGTCCTGGCCCTGGTGTTCACCTTCTTCGAGCTGCTCACCGACATCGTGCGAAACAAGGTGCCGCTGGTAACCGTGGCCGAGTATCTCTGGAACCTGAGCCCTTCGATGATTTACCTGATGGCGCCCATGGCAGTGCTGCTGGGCGTTCTGATTACCTTTGGCCTGATGAACAACTCCAGCGAATTGGTGGCCATGAAGGCCAGCGGCTTCAGTGTCTATCGCGCTACTCTGCCCGTCATTGTTCTTAGCGGGATCTTCGCCGCCGGGCTGTTTCTCTTCGATCAGGTCTATATTCCCAGCACCAACCGCAGGCAGGAAATTCTGCGCAACGAGATCAAAGGCAAGCCGCCGCAGACTTACCTTCAGGCGGATCGCAAGTGGATTTTCGGGCAGAATAACGAAATCTACTACTACCGTGTCTTCGATCCCGATCAAAACCACTTCGGCGGCATCTCCATCTTTGAGTTCGATGCCGACACCTTCCAACTGACACGCCGGATCTACGCCGAACATGCCCACTGGGAAAACAATCTGAACAAGTGGGTCTTCGAGCAAGGATGGGTGCGAACGCTGAATGGGGCCTCGATCCAGGACTACCGCACCTTCGACGTGGCCACCTTCAACGAGCTGCACGAGAATCCCGGCTACTTCAAGAAGGAAGTGAAGCAATCGTCGGAGATGAGCTACGACGAGCTGCGCCGGTATATCGATGACCTCCAGCAAAGCGGCTTTGACACCGTGCGCCTGAAAGTGCAATTGCAGAAGAAGATCGCCTTTCCGCTGATTACGCTGGTCATGGCGATTCTGGCAATTCCCTTCTCCGCCTCTGGCCGTCGCGGCGGCGCGCTGGTAGGTGTAGCCGTAGCCTTGGGAATCGCGCTGGTCTACTGGGTGACGGCAGGATTGTTCGAGGCAATGGGCAATGCCAATCAGCTTCCCGCAATGCTGGCCGCCTGGGCGCCCGATTTCATCTTCGCATCTGCCGGTGGGTACTTACTGTTGCGAGTGCCGACGTAGAAGCCGTCAAGAATCCGGAACTGAGTCCCCACCATCTACATATGGTTACAATCCACCCAGCTCGACTCGCCGCTCCTCAGCTGACGGCCGAGAGCTGACAGATCATGTTTAAGAACCTACGCCCGCTGGTTCCCTACCTCCGCAAGTACCGCGCCACCTACGTCATTGGTGCGGTCTGCGTGCTGTTTAACAACGGGATTTGGATTCTCTTCCCATTGGTGATTCGCCGAGCCATCGATGATTTGAACCAGGGCGTCACGCGCCACAAGCTGTTGACCTATTCCCTCCTGCTGCTAGCGATCTCCGGCGCTAAAGCAATTTTCCAGTTTCTCACCCGCTGGATCATGATCGGGGTCTCGCGCGAAATCGAATTCGACCTGCGCAACGATCTGTTCACTCATCTCGAGCGGCTTTCCTACAGCTTTTATCAGCGCACCCGCACCGGCGACATCATGGCCCGCGCCACCAACGATCTCAACGCGGTCCGCATGCTGGTCGGCCCGGGAATCATGTATACCGCAAATACTGTCGTGTTCACGGCAGGAGCGCTGGTGTTCATGCTCTCCATCAGCCC
>Ga0181526_10000570_pt1 | contig 38721 bp, 36 predicted proteins | sample PEATcosm2014_Bin_35_FD_119750 | JGI IMG/M metagenome (GOLD analysis project Ga0181526, IMG submission 119750) | Peatland microbial communities from MTU Mesocosm Facility, Houghton, MI, USA - PEATcosm2014_Bin06_30_metaG | ecosystem: Environmental > Terrestrial > Soil > Wetlands > Peat | place...
GCGCGCCACTTGCCGCCGCCGCGCTACGTGATCGTGCGCGAGCGCGGCCCGGAGCATTCCAAGACCTTCACCGTGGAAGCGCGCGTGGGCCGCGAATGGGTGGGACAGGCTGAAGGCAACACCAAGAAGAGCGCCGCGCAAAAGGCCGCCCGCGACGTCTATGAGCGCCTGCTGGAGGGCGGGCTTTAGCCGGCGCGGGGCTTAAGCGCCGCCGTTCGGGACTTATCTAAGTTGGCGCGGTTATCTTATGATAGCCTCAAAGCCGCGCTATGCTGTGATATTCGTTACAGATCGCACATGAGCATACCAGCCACGGGCAAGCCAGAGGATCGCGCCCGCGCCAACATCGACCGCCTCCTGACCGCCGCCGGCTGGCTCATCCAGAATCGCAACAGCATCAACATTGAAGCCGGCCGCGGCATCGCCATCCGCGAATTCCCCCTTGCCTCGGGCCACGGCTTCGCGGACTATCTCCTCTATACCGACGGGTACGCCGCGGGCGTCGTGGAAGCGAAAAAAGCCGGCGAGCCGCTCACCGAAGTCGAGGTTCAGACCGCCAGATACAGCGAGGGCTTGCCCTGGGACTTGCCGGCCCTCCGCCGCCCGCTCCCCTTTCTCTACGAATCCACCGGCGTCGAAACCCGCTTCACCAACCTGCTGGACCCGGATGCCCGCAGCCGGCCCGTCTTCGGTTTCCACCGCCCTGAGACGCTGATCGCCTGGATCGAATCGCATGTTAAATCCCCAGCTCCGGACTCCGCAACCGCCTTCGCCAAATGCCGCCCGTCCCAACCGACGGCCTTTGGGACCACCAGCACCGCGTCATCGTCAACCTGGAAAAATCGCTCGCCCGCAACGACCCCCGCGCCCTCATCCACATGACCATGGGCAGCGGCAAGACCTTCACCGCCTGCAACTTCATCTACCGCCTGATCGCCCACGCCGGCGCCCGGCGCGTTCTCTTCCTGGTCGATCGCCGCACACTCGGCCGCCAGGCCCTCAACGAGTTCCAGCAGTTCTCCATTCCCGGCGATGGCCGCAAATTCACCGAAATTTACAACGTCCAGTTGCTCTCCTCCAATGCCATCGATCCCGTGTGCCGCGTCGCCATCACCACCATCCAACGCCTCTATTCCATCCTGAAAGCCGAACCCGATTACGACCCCGGCAACGAGGAAACCTCCGCTGCCTCCCTCGCGCAACTCCGCAACGCGCCCGATCCCATTGAGTACCACAACGCCGTCCCCGTTGAAACCTTCGACTTCATCGTCACCGACGAGTGCCACCGCTCCATCTACAACCTCTGGCGCCAGGTGCTGGAGTATTTCGATTCCTTCTTAATCGGCCTCACCGCCACCCCTTCCAAGAACACCCTCGGATTCTTCAACCAGAACGTGATGCCCCCTTACACCTATGCGGATGCGGTAGCCGACGGTGTGAACGTCGATTTCGACGTCTACAAGATCGGCACCCGGATCACCTCCGCCGGCTCGCGCGTGGAATCCGGCTACTGGATCGACAAGCGCGACCGCCTCACCCGCGCCCGCCGCGCCGAGCTCCTCGATACCGATTTCACCTACACCGCCGAAGACCTCAATCGCGACGTGGTTGCCCCAGACCAGATCCGCACTGTCGTCCGCGAGTTCCGCGACAAGCTCTTCACCGACATATTTCCCGGCCGCACCGAAGTTCCCAAGACCCTGATATTCGCCCGCGACGACAGCCACGCCGACGATGTCGTCAAGATCGTCCGCGAAGAGTTCGGCAAGGGCAACGACTTTTGCCAGAAAATCACCTACCGCACCGGCAAGGTCCGCGTCTCGAGGCAGGTTAAACGGGAAGACGGAACCGAAGTAACCGTCAACGAGTGGGTGGATACCGGAGACAAGGCCGACGGCATCCTCAACTTCTTCCGCACCACTTACAATCCCCGCATCGTAGTCACCGTGGACATGATCGCCACCGGAACCGACGTGCGTCCGCTCGAAATCCTGTTCTTCCTGCGCGACGTGCGCAGCCTGAATTACTTCGAGCAGATGAAAGGCCGCGGCGTGCGCGTGCTCTCCTCGGATGAACTGCGCGGTGTCACGCCCGATGCCGAAGCCAAGATCCGCTTCGTGATTGTGGATGCCGTCGGTGTCTCCGATCACCCGCAAATCGAATCCCGCCCGCTGGAACGCCAGCCCCACGTTCCCCTTCACAAGCTCTTGGAAGCCGTGGCCCTCGGCAGCACCGATGTGGATCTCATCTCCTCGCTCGCGTCCCGGCTCGCTCGCCTGGACCGCCGCATGAGCCAGCCGGAATCCGCGGCCGTCCGTGACGCCGCGCATGGCGTCGCACTCGCCGCGATTGTTCACGGCCTCGTGGATGCTCTCGACCCCGACCGCCACGAAGAAATCGCGCGCCAGGAAACTGGTCTTGCCGCGCCGCCCCCCGAAGCCATCGCCTCCGCCGCCCGCCGCGCCATTGCCGATGCCATCAAGCCTGTCCGGACCAACCCCGCCTTGCGCCAGACGATAGTCGCCGTCCAGAAATCGCATGAGCAGGTCATCGATACCGTCAGCCGCGACGAAGTGACCATCTCCGAATTCTCCCGGGAAGCCAAGGACAAAGCCGCGGCCATGACCAGAGAATTCGAGCAGTATCTCTCCCAGCAAAAGGACGAAATCGAAGCCTTGCAGATCCTGTACAACCGTCCCTACCGCTTCCGGCTGAGTTACAAGCAGGTGCGCGACCTTGCCGAGGCGATCCGCAAACCCCATCCGGCATGGACTACCGAGACGCTCTGGAGGGCTTACGAGACTCTCGACCGCTCCCGCGTGCGCGCCTCGAACGAGCGGGTCTTCACCAATATCGTCTCGCTGGTTAAATTCGCCATCAGTAAGGAGGGACAACTCGAACCCTTCCCGGAGTCCGTCCGCCAGCGTTTTGCCAACTGGATCGCCGAGCAACAGGCCAGCGGCAGCAACTTCAGCGACGAGCAGATCCAGTGGCTGACCGCGATTGCCGAGCACGTCGGAACCAGCGCAGAAATCACGCTCGACGATCTGGAGAGTCTGCCGTTCTCGCAGAAGGGTGGGCTCGGTAGGGCGTACCAGTTGTTCGGTGATCGGCTCCAGCTTCTGTTAGATGAACTCAACGAGGTGCTGGTTCAGTGAAGGATCTGCCGCTCGGCTGGGTCTTGACCACGCTAGGGACCTCGGCGAGATCGTAGGCGGCTTGACCAAAGGCCAAAAGCGGAGGACCGGAACCGAGACCCGACCCGTTCCGTACCTCCGCGTAGCCAATGTCCAAAGAGGACACCTGGACCTCGAACACATTAAACTGATCGAGGCCACTAAAGACGAAATTCGCAGCCTGAAGCTGGTGCCGGGCGACGTGCTCCTGAATAAAGCGGCGATCGCGATAAACTTGGCCGTGGTTGGATCTGGGAGGGTCAGATCGGCGAGTGTATTCACCAGAACCATGTGTTCCGCGTTCGACTTGATCCCTCGCTGGCGACGCCCAAATTCGTTTCCCACTACGCCAACCACTTCGGGCAGCAATACTTCTTCGAGGCGGGCAAGCAAACCACAAATCTCGCTTCGATCAACATAACGAAACTCCGCGCGCTACCAGTTCCAATGCCTTCACTGCGCGAGCAGGAGAGATTGGTTTCAGCGTTAGAGGGCTATCTCTCGCTGATTGACAATCTCGCCGAGTCGATTGAGGCGAACCTCCGGCGGTCTGCCCGCCTCCGCGAAGCCGTCCTCAAGCAGGCGTTCGAGGGCAAGCTCGTTCCGCCAGACGCTTGCGACGAATCCGCACCCGTTCTCCTCGAACGCATCCGCGCCGCCCGCGCGCAAGCCTGCTCACGCCCCCGACGCAAGCGGGGATAGTGGTCTCGGCCCGTCCGCCGAAACCCGAAGGGTGCCGTCACCACGGCTGCTCGCACGCCCCGCCGGATTCGGCGATTGTGTTCGGCGACTGTGTTCTTGACAGAACTTCTGCATTCGTGTATGATTTTATCATATGCGAATGCAGCACGGCGGCGTCCCGACCTTCCAGCAGACGCTGGAGTCGGTCGATCCCCTGTCGGATCTCATATTCGAGGTCATGGACCAGGCAACGGTAAAGACCAGGGCGTTCTTCGCTAGCGAGAAACAGCTCCACGACCCCTTCCTGGCGCCGTGCCTAATGCGCTTCTTTGCAAAGCAGGCATTGCGCGGGCGCGGGATTAAGGCTGAGGAGGACGGAGACAGTTCCGATTTCGAGGCGCTGCCCAACAACGGACTGGCCTTTTTCTACAAGCGCCATCATGTCAGAATTCTCAAAGCGGCAATCGTAAGAGGCGTGCAATGGAAGCTGCCGGGTTGCGGCGCTTCTGAACCCAAGACCGACTTTTACAATCAGCAGCTTGAGATGTATCCCGACGGCAGGGGCAACATGGTCACAAGCGTGCTTAACATCATCTACCTCTGGGACTTCGACGCTTCGCTCAGCCTAGCCGGCGTTTACTTGGCATGCCCAATGTCCGCCGGAGCGAACGCTAAGGACGTGGCAGATCATTGGTGTGAGCCGCTACTACATCCGGCGCTTCGCAAACCCCACGAGCACAGTAGCCCCGCAGAGGGCGACCCAGAAGAGGATCTTGAGGACCTACTAGGTCAGGACGTGATGGAACACGCCGAGAGCGCCAAACAGGCATGATCGGAGCCAGGCTTAAGTTAGCGCGCGAGGCCTCTGGCATGACACAGGCCGAACTTGCAGAGGTGATTGGCACGACACAGTCGGGCGTAGCCTCCATGGAAGGCGGGATTTATCGCCCCTCACCGGAGTACATAAAAACCATAGCCATGAAAACCGGGTTTGCCCCAAGCTTTTTTGAAAAGGGCGAGATCCCCGAATTTCCCTACGGGACCCTTCTCTATCGTGCCCACACCGCCGTGAAACAGAGTCAAAGATCAAAAGCTCACGCCATGTGCCACGTTTCGTTTGAGCTGGGCTGCATGCTGGCTCCCCGGCTAAAGAAGGTCCCCGTTAACGTCCCCAAGCTCAGCGAGGCTCCGTCGAAATGCGCACAAATTACCCGCGCTTCGCTTGGCCTCTCACCGAACAGCGTGGTCAAGGACGTGACCCTGTGCCTGGAGCGTAATGGCGCCTGGGTCTTCTCGCTGCCGATGGAAGTTGACGGCTTCGACGGCTTCTCCTCGTGGGCTGGATACGGTCCAAGCCGACCGATCATCGCTCTTTTGGGCGGCAAGACGCCCTATCGAGAAGTATTCACAATCTCCGAAGAACTCGGGCATCTCGTGATGCATTCGCCCTTGCGCGTTAGCGTTGCGGAAGCGGACCGGGAGGCGCGTAGGTTTGCCCAAGAATTTCTGCTTCCAGCAGAGGCAATGGAAGCTGAGATGCATCCTCCAATCACGCTATCGGGCTTAGCCAGCCTGAAGATGCGCTGGGGCGTATCGATGGCGTTCCTAGCAAAACGCGCCGAGTCACTCGCCTTCCTTACCAAAAACCAATACCGCTATCTTTTACAAGAGATCCGGTTAAAGGGATGGGACAAGCAGGAGCCTGGAGATGAGGACGCTGTCCACGAAAGGCCCCGTATCATCCGAAAGATGGCCGAGATGCTCTATGGTAAACCGGTCGATCTCGCCCGACTCTCAAAGGATTCCGGCCTATCTCCAAAATTGCTACGCGAGGCCCTCGGCATTGAGCCCTCCACGGCGAGAGTACTGGAGTTCAAGAGAACACCGTGACCTCACGAACGCACCGGCCCGACGCATCCGCGGGCATTTTCGGGTGCGCTCTCCCGACACGCAGCCGTAGGTAGACGCCTCGATCACGCTCGGTAGATTTCTCGGCTATGCCCAACCTTGAGGACCTGGATCTGGCCCTAGCCACCTATTACAACCAAAGGGCCTATGGCCAGTCCTGCGAGGCATGGCGAATGCGAAGCACCTGCACTTGGTCCTCGATGATCTCGTAGACGGCAATATAGGGCCAGGGCGGGAACACAAGCTCTCTGGTGTTATCGGCTAAGCCTATCCGGCCACGTTGAGGAAATCTGCTAAGCTCCGCTACCGCAGTGTAGATCCTCTTGGCCACCCGCTGGGCGGCGGCGGGGTTATCCTGGCGGATACGCTCCACAATGCGAGCGAGGTCGTCCGCTGCAGTGGTCGTCCAGCGAACCCGCATCATGGGCGAAACATCTGCTCGATGCGCTTCACAACCTCGTCATGTTCCAATAAATCGCCGCGCCGGGCGGAAGCGCGGCCCTCCTCCACGGCCGCAATAAAACGCTCGTCATAGTCAAGCATCCGGTCGACCGCTTCTTCAACCACTTGCGCGGTGTTCTTGCCGATCCGGCTTGCGACCTGTCGAAGGCGAGCTTCTTTTTCCGGTGAAAAATGAACTTCCATAACGCCTTTCAGGGTAAGGGGTCGGACCGGCTTCTGTCAACGCGCTGGAGCCATCCTGGAACCGCTGGCATCCGGATGAAGTAGGGCATCAGCCGAGGCCGAACTCTCTCAGAATCTCTTCGTGCGAAATCCCGCTGCCGCCTTTGTCGAAATAGGCTTCTGCGGCCTCGATATCCCGCGCAGCCGCGTCCGTAAGCTCACCTTCGGCTGCAACAGGCGCGACATCGAACTCAATCGCAACCGCCGGGAGCAACTTGCGAATGACCGGCAGATCGCCTTCTGGGACACGGTCCAGTAGAGCGTGCAGGTCTCGACGATCAATGCTCACAGTCTCAGAAACTCCTGGATATAGGATAACGCGTTCGGATTCCAACGCGTCGCGGCCCAGCTATGACGAACCGTCCGGGTCATTCAGTTATAATACGTATAGACCTGTACTCATTGGCCGCCGAACAGGAGCATTCAGCAGCGGAGCCCGTCAGCGTAGACATGCCGAGTTTCGCGAACTTCGCAGCGTATCTTCCGGCGAGCAACGGTCCCGTGGCCATCAACATTCAAGGAAATACCATCGGATACTTCATCCCCGCGCGCCGCAAGCGTTCCGAAACGGAGAGGGCGACCCTCGAAGAGGCCGCCGCACGTCTGGCAAAGACATTGGCTGCGAAGGATTCCGCCGCCAAGCGCCGATGAGCCCAGGCAGGCGCCATTCGCCGCCCTCATGCGATATCCTTGGTACAGGAGCACGACCCCATGAGCCTCGACATCTCACCGAAAATCGAAGCCGCCCTCGCTGCGAAGGCCAAGGAGCACGGCATCTCCATCGATGCTCTTCTGGAGCGCCTCCTCAACGATGCCGGCCCCCTGAACATGGGCAACGGCAACAGCCCGACTCCCGAACTACCGGTCTGGAACCTCGGCGTGATCGGCAGCCTGCACCGCAGGGATATCTACGACGATGTCGATTGAGCCGGGCGCGCTCGATGCCAATGTATTGGTCTACGCGGTCCAAGCCGGCGCTCCCCAGCACGCCAGTTCACGCGCGTTGATCGAGGCCGCGCGCGACCCCGCAACTACGCTATATCTCACATCCCAGTCGCTGTGTGAGTTCTGCTCCATCGTCACGAATTCCCGGCGGGTTGCTGCCCCGCGTTCCCCCGCGGACGCCCTTCAAGCGATCTCGGCTCTACTCGCGCTGCCAGGCATACGCCTGCTGGCCATACGCGCCAATGCCGTAACCGGGTGGATGGCCCTATTGCAACGTCGTCCCGTGACCGGCGGCGACGTATTCGACTTACAGCTTGTAGCAACCATGCAAGCCCATAACATCCAACGAATCTATACTTACAATTCGAAAGACTTCGAAGTGTTCCCCGAACTGACCGTGATTGCCCCGCCGGAGCCAGCCTGATGTCCTCCGCCGCCTCCAACCTCGTCAACAAGTCTGGAACTACTGCAACCTCCTCCGCGACGACGGAGTCTCCTACGGCGATTACGTCGAGCAGCTCACCTATCTCCTCTTCCTTAAAATGGACTACGAGCGCACCCGTCCGCCCTACAACAAGAAGTCCACCATCCCCGAGGATTACAACTGGGCCAGCCTGATCGAACTCGACGGCCTGCCGCTCGAAAGACATTACCGCAACACCCTGGAAAATCTCGGCAAAGAGCCGGGCCTTCTCGGCATCATTTTCCGCAAAGCCCAGAACAAAATCCAGAATCCCGCCCACCTGCGCCGCCTCATCGTCGATCTCATCGACAAGGAACCCTGGAGCGCCCTCAGCGCCGACGTCAAGGGCGATATCTACGAAGGCCTCCTCGAAAAGAATGCGCAGGATACCAAGTCCGGCGCCGGCCAGTACTTCACGCCCCGCGCCCTGATCGACGCCATCGTCGAGGTCATGCGCCCGCAGCCGGGAACCGCTATCATCGACCCCGCCGCGGGCACCGGCGGTTTTCTTCTTTCCGCCGCCAGCCACATCCTCAAAGAATACAAGCTCGATCGCGACCAGGTGCGCCACCTGCAAACCCATGCGCTCTACGCCGTCGAACTCGTGGCGTCCACCGCACGCCTCTGCGCCATGAACCTGCTCATGCATGGCCTGGGGAACGAGAAGAACATCGCCGCCGGCAAGGACAGCCTCGCCGCCAAGCCGTCCGCCAACTACGACATGGTGCTTACCAATCCGCCATCCGGCAAGAAATCCAGCGTCACGATTATCAACCAGGAAGGCGGCGAGGTGAGGGAGCGCCAGGAAATTCTGCGCGACGACTTCTGGGCCACCACCGGCAACAAACAGCTCAACTTCCTCCAGCACGTCCGCAGCCTGCTCAAGATTAACGGCCGCGCCGCCATCGTTTTACCCGATAACGTGCTGTTCGAGGGTGGCGCCGGCGAGACCATCCGCAAACGCCTCCTGCACGATTGCGACGTTCACGCCCTGCTGCGGCTGCCCACCGGCATCTTCTACGCCCAGGGAGTCAAGGCCAACGTCCTATTCTTCGACCGCAAGCCGGCCAGCGAAACACCCTGGAACCGCTCGCTGTGGATCTACGATCTCCGCACCAACAAGCACTTCACGCTGAAGACCAACACCCTCACCCGCGCCGACCTGGACGATTTTGTCCACTGTTACAACCCCGCGAATCGCCACCAGCGCCGTGAAACGGAGCGCTCTCGCCGCTTCTCCTATGAAGACCTCGTCAAACGCGATAAGGCCAATCTCGACCTCTTCTGGCTCAGGGACGACAGCCTGGGCGATTCGTCCGATTTGCCGGACCCCGCTATTCTGGCGGCCGAGATTGTCGAGGACCTGCAAGCCGCCCTGGACCACTTCGCGCAAATCGCGGCCGATCTCGCGGCAGGCGAACGCCATGAAACTAAATGACCTACGAGAAAATGGCTTCGTTCGTGGGTTCGTTTGTTCAAAAACACGCCAGCCGCCGCGTACCCACAAACCTGCACAATTCCGCACAAAAGCCCACGAATCGCCGCCCCCCACCCCGCCCGGCGATATAATGAGATCTAGGCAGTCGAAGGTCTGATATGAAGACCGTGGCTGAACAACTCTCCACGCAGGTCCGCGAAGGGGAGCTATACGAAAAACTGGATTCCAATCGCGTCCGCTGCTACGCCTGCGGCCACTGCTGTCCCATTCCGGCCGGCTTCGCGGGCGTTTGCAAGGTGCGCTACAACCGCGGCGGCCAGCTTTACGTGCCTTACGGCTACGTGAGCGCACTGCACGCCGACCCCATCGAGAAGAAGCCCTTCTTCCACGCCCTCCCCGGTACCCGCGCCCTCAGCTTCGGCATGCTCGGGTGCGACCTGCACTGCGGATACTGCCAGAACTGGGTCACCTCCCAGGCCCTGCGCGATTTCCGCTCCTCGCTCGATTTCACTCGCATCACGCCGCAGCGCATCGTGGAAGCCGCCCGCGCGTCCGGCGCCGCCAGCGTAGTCAGCACTTACAATGAGCCGCTCATCACGGCCGAATGGGCCGTGGCGGTCTTTCGCGAGGCGCGCGCCGCCGGCCTGGTCACGGGCTTCGTCTCCAACGGCAATGCCACGCCCCAGGTGCTTGAATATCTGCGTCCCTGGGTGGACCTTTACAAGGTGGATCTGAAGAGCTTCGACGATCGCCGCTACCACGAATTGGGTGGCCGCCTGACGCCGATTCTCAACTCCATCCGCCGCATCCACGCCATGGGCTTCCGGCTCGAAGTCGTCACCCTGGTGGTCCCCGGCTTCAACGATTCGCCTGCCGAATTGACGGCCATCGCGGAATTCCTGGCCGGCATTTCGCCGGACATCCCCTGGCACGTCACGGCCTCTCACGAAGACTACAAAATGTTTGGACAAGGCAACACCGGCGCGGCTACTTTGCAACGCGCCGCGTCCATCGGGCGCGCCTCTGGCTTGCATTACGTCTACGCCGGCAACCTGCCGGGACAACTCGGCAAACTCGAAGACACGCACTGCCCGAAGTGCGGCGCGGCCGTAGTGGAGCGCCGCGGATTCCAAGTCTTACGCAACCGGCTGAAGGACGGCCGCTGCCCCGATTGCACCACTCCCATAGCGGGATTGTGGTCTTGCAAAACCACCAGCCACCAACCACTAACCACCAGCCACGGCGAGCTTTGCTCGCCTCCTTGCGGGTGACATATGCATGCCGTGCACCTTTCCCCCTACGTCGGCGCCTGGTATCCGGACTGCCGCACCGACCTCGAGCTTCTGCTCGACGATCTCTTCGAATCCTCCGCGCAACGCACCGGCGCTTATCTGTTCCCGAACCCGCTGGGTTTCGTAGTGCCACATGCCGGCTTGCAGTATTCCGGAACCGTAGCGGCCGCCGCCTATCGCCATGTCCGCCGGCAGCAGCCCCGCCGCGCCGTGGTCCTGGGATTCGCCCATCAAGGCGGGCCGCCGGGAATCTCTATCCCCGATATCGACGAATACGAAACGCCGCTGGGCGAGGCCGCCATCGACCGTGCAGTCGTCGAGCGGTTGGCCGCCCACCGTCCATTCCGCTTCGTCGCCGAGGACCGCATCTGCGATCATTCCGTCGAGATTCAGTTGCCCCTGCTGCAGCATGCCGCGCCCCGCGCGCGCGTGGTGCCGCTCTTCGCCGGCCGCCTGGATCCGCCTGAGCGGGATGCCGCGGCGGAGGCACTGGCCGCCTTGTGCGGACCGGATACGGTTTTCCTGGTCAGCTCCGATCTCACACACTACGGGCGGGCCTTCGGCTACCAGCCGTTCCCGGCGGATTCGAAGATCTCCGCGCGCCTGGCCCATCTCGACCGCGGCCTGATGGACGCCGCCGCCAGCCTCGATCCGCAATTCTTCTGCGACGAAATCGAGAAGCACCGGGCCAACCTGTGCGGCCGCGCACCCATCGCCTTGTGGCTGCGCACGCTGGCATTCGTCCAGGGTGGCGAGATTTTCCAGGAGACTCTGGATTACCAGACCTCCGGCGACGTCACCGGCGATTACGATCACACCGTGAGCTATGGCGCGCTGGGCTACTTTCCCGCGCAGTCGTTTTGGGTGGACGGCGCCGAGCGCAGCCTGTTGCTCGAAAGCGCCCGCGAAACCCTGCGGCATCTTCGCGCCACCGGCGAGCACCGGCCCATTCCGCCGCGCCACATCACGCCGGCCCTTTCGCGGAAGCCGGGCGTGTTCGTCAGCCTGCACCAGGGGCAGCGGCTGCTGGGCTGCCTGGGCAATCGGCTGAGTTTCGAAAGCCTCGCGGAAAATGTGCCCGAGACGACCCTGCGCGCGGCGCTGGACGATCCGCGCTTTCCCACCGTGATGGGAGTGGAAGGCGAAATCGATATCGAGATTTCCATTCTGTCCCCGATGAAGCCGATCCGCGATGCGCGCGGCTTTCACATCGGCCAGCACGGCGCCACGCTCGATTGCGGCAGCCACCAGGCGCTGCTGCTGCCGCAGGTGGCCACGGGGCGCGATTGGAATGCCGAACAGTTTCTCGGCGCGCTCTCGGTGAAGGCCGGCCTGGGCACCCAGGGATATCGGAGCCCGGGCGCGCGCCTGAGTGTGTTTCAGGCGCAGGTCTTGGCAGTGTGAGATACTCTCAACGTGCCGGTTGTTTTCCGCAACGCGCGCGTCTTTGACGGCGATTCCGAAGCGCTGCGTGAAGGCTTCGATGTGCTCGTGTCGGGCGGCGTCATCGGCCGAATTGTCCCAACTCCGCTGGCAGTGCCGGAACACGCTGAGGTGGTCGAGTGCGCGGGACGCGTCCTCATGCCCGGCCTGATCGACGCGCTTGTTCACGTCTACGCCGCCGGCCTGAACTTTACACGCATCGCACAGTCGCCTTTCTCTTACCTGGCGCACTTCGCGGCGCGGTTCATGCGGGCCAGTCTCGACTGCGGCTTCACTACGCTGCGCGATGTGGGGGGCGCGGACGTCGGCCTGGCTTCCGCGCTGAAAGAAGGGCTGCCTGTTCTACGGCGGCCGCGCCATCGGCCAGACCGGCGGTCAAGGCGACTTTCGGCCCGGCGATTACGGTTGCGCGTGCCATCTCGATCTCACCGTAATTGCGGATGGCGTGGACGCGGTACGGCGCGCCGTCCGGGAAGAGTTGCGGCGCGGCGCATCGCACATCAAGCTGATGGCCTCCGGCGGCGTGGCCTCTCCCACCGATCCGCTGGAGCGCTGCCAATATTCGGCAAGTGGATTTCCTTCCTACGATCCGAGGCTTCTGATGCAGCGGCCATGTTTGTAAAGTCGCTGGCCAGCGGCGAGGAGCGCCTGCTTGGCGTCGTTTGTAACGATCGGCAAGCGTGGAGTGCAAATAGTGAATCTGTGATTGCCCCTGGTCCTGGAAATTCCAGCGGAGGTGGAGCCTCCTGGCCTGTCTGGAAGTAATGCGATACTGGATAGGTCCCGACGGCCTTGCGTCAGCCGTACCGCCTCTATTTCTACAGCCATGAACCGAACGAGCCGCCGCATGTGCACGTGGATCGCGACGATCAGTCGGCCAAGTTTTGGTTGAGACTATCGCATTAGCTCTCAACCTAGGGTTTAGTCCCGTGGAGCTTCGTCGTATACAAAGGACGCTCATGGAAAACGAAGCGATTCTGCTGGAGAAATGGAATGCAAGATTCGGAAATTAGGCCCGGAGAAAGAGTGAAAGGCGTTCACTTCACGGAGGACACGTTGGCGGTCGACCTCATCGACGGACGCACGATTATCGAACCTCTGGTCTGGTACCCAAGACTTCTCGACGCTACCTCCGAGCAGCGCCGGAATTGGACGGTCGGCGGCGCGGGTTACGGTATCCACTGGCCGGATATCGACGAAGATCTGAGTACCGCCGGGCTGCTGCGCGGGGCGCCCGCAGCGCCGGAACCGGTCCGGGCTCGCGGCTAGACGTGCTCGAAGTAGATCCAAGGCGCTACGGACGTCTGTTGGCGCGCAAGCTGCCGGCGGCCATGCGCACCGAAGAAGAGAAGGAACAGCTCGACGAACGCCATGATGAACTCCCGCCGGAGGAGCGGGAGCACTCCGAACCTCTGACTGTGCCGATCGAGGCCTTAGAGGATGCCAACTACGCCTTCGAAGGATCGACGTCCGACCGCCGGTTGCGCAGCCTGATGGAAGGGCACCTGCGCCAGCGACTTGCTCGACGTCTTTGGCTCTCGCGGAATAGCCGCCGAGGTGAGCGGAAAGGCGATATAACCGTGCTCCTGAACGGCAAAGCCGCCGCAAACGTAATGCGGGATGTGAAAAAGGGCTAAGACCTTCACCGCTCTTACCAACGCCGTCTCAATGTTGGAGCCACTGGATTCTCGCCAGAACTCCGCCTCCTCATGAAATTGAAGGACGCTCTTCATGGTGGCTTCTTACCCGCTAACATTTCCGCAACCTTCTCCGACACCGTAACATTCCGTGGCATCCGGCCTTCCTTATCCCGGCGCCGCGGATCTCCGCCCGCATCCAGCACCGCGCGCAGCATGCGCACGTTGCCGCGCGACGCCGCCTGGTGTACCGCCGTCCACCCGCGCTCGTCGGGCACGTTCGGGCTGGCCTTGCGCTCCAGCAGCCACATCATCTGCGGAATCTGCCCCCAGCGGATGAGATCGTTGAGCAGCGGTTTCCCGTTGGCCATCGCGCGGTCGATCGCCGCGCCGTGATCGAACGCCGATGCGGCCAATTCGTACGCTCCGCCCCACACCGCGTGGCTGAACGCGTCGGTGGCGTCGGCGCCGCTATCGAGCAGCAGATCGAACATCGGTTTGTCTTTCCTGCCGGCCGCGAAATAGGCGGCATTCACATCGTTCGCCCACGATCGGGTAAGCGCGCCCACCTCCGCGCCCGCGGCGATCAGCAGCCGTGCGATCCCCAGCGTGTCCGCCTTCGGCATGCGCGAACCGGCGGCGCACTGCAGCGCGGTCAGGCCGCCATGGTCCCGCTCGCGCGCGAAATCCGGCCGTGCCCGCAGCGTCTTTTCCACCAGCTTGCGGTCCCCCAGCGCGGCGCCGGCAAATCCGTCCATCTTCGCGCCGCCTTTGCGCAGCACTTTCACATATTCCGGCGAACCTACGAACGCCGCCACGACGATCGCCCGCGCCGAAGGCCACGCGCCCAACAATTCGGGATCCGCGCCGTTATCGAGCAGCCACTCCAGGCAAGCCAGCCGCGCGGGCGCGGGCTTCCCGGCCGCCGCATGCGGATCCGACTGCAATAGATTGTGCAGCGGACGGTAATTGCGCCAGGACGCGTTCAGGTCGGCTCCGGCTTTCTTCAGCAACGTGAGCGCGGGCTGCATGGCCTGACCGCCCGCAGCCCCTACCAGCCGGGGCTGGCGCGCCACTTTGGGATCGGCCTCGATCGCCGCGCGCAGCACCTCCAGCTTCCCCTCACGTAACGCCTGTAACAGTGCGCTGATATTGTGCGAGGCACTCACAATTCCCAACAATACCGGACTGGCCTCTATTTGTCGAGGCTGAGCTCGTGCAGCAGCCGCTGGAATCGCGGATCGCCCCGCAGCGGGTCCCACCGCGGGTCCACTTTCAGAAAGGCCAGCCCCGCGTTGTGCTGCTCGTAGCTCATCTCGAGTAGTGCCAGCGCTTCACTTTTGTTGCCGAGCCCGGTTTGGATGAACGCCAGGTGATGGGGCGAGACATGCTGCGTCCTGGCCATCCGGGTGAGCGCGTCCATCATCCGGCGCGCGTCGTCTCTCTTGCCCGAAACCGCATAGACGTGCCCTAGATCGGCCAACACGCCGGCGGAGTTGTCGGTGCGCAGCATGTTTTCGAGAATAGCTTCGGCTTCCGGGTACCGTCCCAGTCCTTCGTACCCGCGGGCCAGCAACAGCAGCGCCAGCGGCACGTGCGGGTCCAGGTCCAGAATCCTGCGTTCCTGAGCGACCGTATCCTTATAACGGCGGCTGCAATAATACACCGCGCCGATGTTGGCCCCAATGTGCAGCGAAAGCGGATCCAGCCACTGCGCCTGCCGGATTTCGGCTTCCGACTCTGAGAACCGCCCGGCCGCCAGCAGATTCAAGCCCCACCAGTGATGACCGTTGGCGCTGCTGGGATTCGCCGCCAATGCCGCCCGCCAGCCGCGCTCCAGGCCCGCGAAGTCCGGATTCTCCTGGATCGCGGCCTCGGTCAGCAACGCCTCCGGTAGAGTCGGATCGATGGACAGGGCGCGCGCCACGGACTGCTTCGCTAAAGCCCTCATCTCCGACATGTCCCGGTCCTCATTCGCAGCCAGCACCACGTAGTCTTCCGCCAGGGCGGCATGGGCCTGTGCGAACCTCGGATCTTTCTTCAACGCTGCGTCGTAGAGTTGGACGCTCTTCCGCAGATTCTCCGGCTTGCGGCTGTTGAACAGGTAGCGCCCTTGCAGGTAGAGGTCGAGCGCCCCGGAATCGCCGGTCCAGCCCATCGCCGTGCGGTCGCGGCCGGAGCCCGCGTTACCTAACTGCAGCGCCCTGGCGAGGGCCTTGGCAATTTCGTCTTGTAAGACCGGCGCCTCCGCCGCGGGACGGTTGAATTCGCTCGACCAGATCCGGCGGCCGTTGTGCGTCTCATACAACCGCGTGGAGACGCCGATGCTGTCTCCCGCGAAGCGCACGCCGCCCTCCAGCACCATATCGACATGCAACTGTTGTCCGATCCGCCGCACGTCGCCGCCGAGATCTTTAAACCGTTCGGCCGACCCGCGCGCCGCCACTTGCAGCTTTCCCGACCGGCCCAATTGATTGGCGATGCGTTCCGTCAGCCCATCGCTGAAGTAGTCCTTCTCGGCCAGGCCTCCCTCGTTGGTGAACGGCAGCACGGCAATGGAGGTGCGTGGATCGATGCTGCGCATGCTGAACGGAACCAGGGCAGCCATAGTGGTCACGGCTGCCAGCGTGACCGCCAAGGTCACACGCAGCGGCGTGCGCTGCGCCGTGGCCGCCGATGGCGCCCCCGACGGAGCGGGTTGCGGCGCGGATTCAAAGACGGGGATGTAGCTCTCCAACGGCAAACGCAGGCGCACCGCATCGTCGCGTCCTTCCGCTTCATAATATTCGCGCAGTTTGGCGCGCAGCCGGCCGGCCTCGACCCGGACAATCGAATCTACCGTAGGGTCGTAATCCGGAGCGCGGCCATAAATCTCAAAGGCGATGCGGTATTCGTCGACCTTTGCCGTTTCGCCGGCAATCGTTTTCAGAGTAATGAATCGCAGGAACTCGCTGAGAAGGCGCGAACCGGAAAGATGCGGACTGGCCAACAGCTTCCGCAGGATGGCCTGCGCAACCTCGGGCGTAATCCCCTCACGATCCGGCATGCTTACAGAATAATGAATCGGACCGGCAGTTCGGATATATACCAAGGTTAACGGTCAGCCCAAGTTAGAAATGAAACTCGGCCTTCAACTCGACGAACCGGGGCGAGTCGTTGCCGGCCACGAACGATCCCAGGATGCTGGTAGGCGGACACACCAATCGGGTGATTGACAGCTTGACTGGCGATGAATGTTAACTTACTCACTGTGGTCATTTCATTGCTCCTCAAGAAGTGTTAATTGTAACTACAGCCGGCGTAGTCTCTTCGGAGCCGTGTGAACATACAGCCGTTCGGGGCAGATACCCGCACAAAGTCGAGTAAGAGCACGGCCAAGTCGGCTATTGAATTGGTTACGCGCCCCGGAGTAGCTGGGGCGAAGTGCTTACGCGAGGACGCACACTAACCGCCGGCGCCGGAACGCCCGCGCAGCAGGGGCTGCAAATACCGCATCACGGTGCCCGCCACCAGCCGGTTGCCGTCCGCGGTCGGATGCAGTCCGTCGCGTTGCATGCGGCTGGTTCCCGCTACGCCGTCCAGCAGGAACGGGATCAATGCCACCTTATGCTTCGCCGCCAGATCGCTGTAAACGCGCTGAAACGCGGCTATGTAATCCGGGCCGTAGTTCGGCGGCAACGTCATCCCGGCCAGTAGCACCTGCGCCCCGGCCTCCTTTAGCCCCGCGACGATCTGGTCGAGGTTCGAGCGCGTAGTGGAGACCGGCAACCCGCGCAGCCCATCGTTGCCTCCGAATTCGACGATTACCACCGCGGGCCTGAGCGCCGTGACCGACTTCAGCCGCTCCAGCGCATCGGTGGTGGTTTCGCCGCTGATGCCTGCATTCGCCACGCGATAGCGCAAGCCGCGCCGATCCAGTTCCTGCTGCAGAAAGTCCGGAAAGCTCTTGCCCGGATCGGCGCCGAACCCGGCCGTCAGGCTGTCGCCAAAGGCCACAATCACGGGCCGGTTGTCGATCGCGGGTGCGGGCCGCGCGGGTAGGGCGGCTTCGCGTGCGGTGTCGGGCGCCGGCTCCGGCGTGGGATTCGGCGTGCCGCCACAAGCGCCCAGTACCAATAGACCGGCCATTAAACTGACCAGACGCATCTGCTGCCATAATAAACTTAGACAGCCCATCCATGCTTCAGGCCATGATTCAGGCACACAGCCTCACCAAGACAATCGACACGGGCACGCATCGCGTGGACATCCTAAGAGGCATCGACCTGGAGATCCCGCGTGGGCAATTCGCCGCCATCATGGGACCGTCGGGCAGCGGCAAGAGCACCCTGCTGGGGCTGCTGGCCGGTCTGGACACGCCTACCGCCGGAACCATTTCGCTCGACGGCCAGGAAATCACCGGCCTGAAGGAGGACCAACTGGCGCTGGTGCGCGGCCGCAAGATCGGTTTTGTGTTTCAGTCTTACAACCTCATCCCCACGCTGACCGCCGAGGAAAACGTGCGGCTGCCCATGGAGCTGGCCGGCAACGGAAGCGGCGGCGGCGCGACCCGCGCGCGGGAACTTCTGGATCGCGTGGGCTTGGCGGACCGCCGCGATCATTATCCGGTCCAGCTTTCCGGCGGCGAGCAACAGCGCGTGGCGCTGGCCCGCGCGTTTATGGTACGTCCGCCGATTCTGCTGGCCGATGAGCCGACCGGGAACCTGGATTCCGAAAATGGCCGCCTGGTGCTGGATTTGCTCCTTTCGCTCAACCGCCAGGAAGGCACCACGCTGGTGCTGGTAACGCACGATCGGGGGTTGGCGAACGTTGCCGACCGGCGGATTCAGTTGCGCGATGGCCGCATCGTATGAGGACTAACCCACCAGCCACCAGCCACCAACCACCGGCCACCGTCCGTATGGCTTGGCGCGACTTGCGCTCCTCGCCCGCCAAATTCCTCTTCGTGATTCTGGCCGTCGCCGTGGGCGTGGGCGCGCTCACCGGCGTGCGTTCCTTCAGCCGCGCTTTCCACACCCTGCTGATGCGACAAGCTCGCACCTTGATGGCCGGCGACGTCTCCTTGCGCGTGTTCGCCCAGCCCACGACTGAGCAAACCGCAGCCATTACCGCGCTGGAAAAACGCGGTGCGCGCGACACCTCCGTCACCGAAACCCTCACCATGGCCAATACCGCCGAGGCGCCGGACCCCATGCTGGTGGCCGTGAAGGCCATCGATCCGGCAGTCTATCCGTTCTATGGCGAGGTCAAGCTGGACCCGCCCGCCGCCCTGCGCGCCGTTCTCGACGCCGGCTCGGCCGCGGTTTCCGACGACCTGCTGATCCGCTTGAAGGCGCGCGTGGGCGGCACGCTGCGGCTCGGCGGCCAGGACTTTCGCATCGCCGCCGTGCTGGTATCGGAGCCCGACCGCTTGACCGGTAGCATCAACGTTGGCCCGCGCGTGATGATCAGCCGCGCCGGACTCGACCGCACCGGTTTGATCAGCCTGGGCAGCCGCGCCGCGCAGCGCTACCTGTTTCTGCTGCCGCCGCGCGCTCCGGATGTGCAGCAGGTGCGCAACGAGTTGAAGCAGGCCTTCCCCGAGGGCATGATCGCCGATTACCGCGAGACGCATCCCATCATTACCCGCGGCCTGGAGCGGTCCACCACTTTCCTAAGCCTCATCAGCCTGATCGCGTTGATTGTGGGTGCCCTGGGCGTGGCCACCGCCATGCACGCACACTTGCAGCAGAAGATGGATACCATCGCGATTTTGAAATGCCTCGGCGCGCGCTCGGGACAGGTGTTGCGCATTTACTTGACGCAGACGCTGGCGTTGGGCCTGGCGGGCGGAGTGCTCGGCGTCGCGTTCGGTACGCTGGTGCAGCGCGCGTTTCCAGTTCTGATCGGCCGTTTTTTTCCCGTGCCGCCGCACATGGGACTGGATCTGGTGCCCGCGGCGCAAGGTCTGGCGATCGGCATTCTCACCACGCTGCTGTTCACCTTGCCCACGCTGCTCGGCATTCGCGAGATACGCCCGGCCGTCATTTTCCGGCGCGAGATGACCGAGGCGCGGCCGGACTGGCTGCGGCGCTGGAGCCATTCGCGGCAGGCCTTGGCAACGGCCGCCGCCATCCTGGCGGGCATCGGGCTGATCGCCGCCTGGCTCGCCGGAACCGCGCTGCGCGATTCGCTGCACATCGGCGCATACTTCGCCGGCGGGCTGCTGGTCAGCCTGCTGGTAATCGCAGCGGTGGCCTGGCTCCTGCTGCGCGGCTTGCGGCTGCTGATGCGCGGCTCGGGACGCGCGCTGCCCGCGGCATTGCGCCAAGGCATCGCCAATCTCTACCGGCCTGGCAATCATGCGCAAACCGTGTTGGTCACGCTGGGCACGGGCGTGATGTTTACGCTCACCGTTTACCTGGTGCAGCACGCCGTGCTGACCGAGATGATGCAAAACGCGCCGCCGGGCATGCCCAACGTCTTCATGCTGGATATTCCGGGCGCGCAGCGGCAGGCGTTAACCGACTTATTGAAGCGGCAGAAGGGCATCGAAACCCCGCCGGAGATTCTGTCCTCGGTGGCCGTGCGGCTGACGTCGGTAAACGGCGTGCCCGTCGAAAAGCTGGGCCTGCAGGAGTGGGGCCGCCGCTTCCTGCGCACGCGTTCGGTGACTACCGCGCCGGCCCGCCCGCATGAAACCGAGATTCTCAGTGGCGCCTGGTGGGACGCGCATCCATCGACGCCGCGGGTGTGCGCATCCGAAGAGGCCGCCCGCACCCTGCACCTGAAGGCCGGCATGGCGCTCGATTGGACCGCGTGGGGCCGCACGCTGCACTCCAACCTGGCTTGCATCCAGCGCACCGATTCCGTGCGCATGAACGCACGCTTCGAGTTCATCTTCAGCCCCGGCAGCCTGGAAGGTTTTCCGGCTATCTACTATGGCAGCGTCCGCGTGAAGCCGCGCGACGTGGCGGCCGTGCAGCGCGCTGTGTATGAGAAGATGCCGACCATCACGGTAATCAACATGGCGGACGTGCTCGAAATCGTGCAACAGGTGGTGGACCAGATCGCGCTGGTGGTGCGCTTTGTTTCGGCGTTCACCATCGTGGCGGGCGCGATTATTTTGGCGTCCAGCGTGGCGGGCACGCGCTTCGGGCGGGTGCGTGAAGTGGTGATTCTGAAAACGCTGGGCGCCACACGCCGGCGCGTGGCCGGGATCTTTTCAATGGAATTTCTGGTGCTGGGCGCGGCGGCGGGATTGCTCGGCAGCGCGCTGGCCACCGGATTCACCGCGGTGGTGGTGAAGCGTTTGCTCAAAGCGGAGTTTCACTTCGATCCGGCGGCGGATCTGTTCTCGATTGCGCTGACCGCGCTAGTGGCGGTCGCGGCGGGATGGCTGGCCAGTTATCGCATTTTAGGGCAAAAGCCGCTGGAAGTGTTGCGCGATGAGTGACCCGTGGTGGGGCGGGCGTCTACGCCTGCGGCGGGTCTCCAGACCCGCTCCTGGTAGCACAGGCTTCAGCCTGGTAGCACAGGCTTCAGCCTGTGTCAGGGGAGCTTCGCGTCGCCGAAGAGCGGGCCTACGAGGCCCGCGCAGGCTGCGAGCCTGCAGCTAGTCGGATCAGACTTGTTCCGCCTCCGCAGCCTTCACCGTGATCTCGACGGTCTTCTCACCCAAATACGGATGCCGCGCGTGCAGCCGGATGGTCCCCGCCGCCTCCTTGCTGCGTACCCACACCGCGCCCACGCCGCCCGCGAGCGAAAAGGGATTCTCGCCGACGATCTCGCCGGGCCCCTCCACGCGTAGTAACACCGCGCCGGTCGAAAAAGGCCGCGCGCCGCCCTGTTCATTGGTCACGCGCAGCACCACGCGCGTGGCATCGATGCCATCGCCCACCAGTTCCGCATCGTCCGGCTCCACATGCAACTGGCGGTCGTAATCGTTGCCCGGCAGCGTCTTCGAAATCGCCTTCGCGCCGTTGAGATAGCCGTCGATCCGCAGGTCGCCCCAGTCTTCCAGGCGTTCGCCGGCCAGGTCGATCACGAAAGGTGGATGCGGCAAGTGCCCATAGTGCTCCCGATCGGGCTCGACCTCCGCCTTCAGATCGCCCTTCACGTAGATCTTCAGATGGTCGCAATTGGACACGATCACCGCGTGGCGGATGCCGCCGCCTTCGGATTGGTCGCCCTGCGACCAGTTGAAGCACGGCTCCAGCACGATCTCTTCGCTGGGGTCGCACTGCGAGCGGTAGAACTGGCCGGCGGGTTTCGGGATACGGAAAATGTCCGTCACGCCGTGATAGCAGATCTTATCGCCGGAGCCGAAATTGGCGTGCGTGTTGTAGTCGAAGGCGCACCAGCCGATGCCGCCCGCGTAGCGGTCGTCGGAAGCCAGTTGGTTGTGCACGCGGGCGTGCCGCAGGGCGTGCTCCATCACGCGGTCCACATTATCGGTCCGTTTGGTGGGGAACATGTGGCCATTGAACTCGGTGTTCAGGTACAGCGGGTGGTTTGGCGGCCGCAGCGGGAAGCCGAAATCGTTCATGGTCATCACGTCTTCGAGCAATTCGGTGTCGTAGAGATAGCGCACGCCGCCGGTCTGGCGGGAGTTGTCCAGCTCGTGCGCCAGCGCGTTGGTGCGCGTATAGAAATCGTGGTTGTCCTGCGATTCGTTGATGCGCACACCCCACAGCACGATGGACGGATGATTCCAATCGCGGTGGATCATCTGTTCGACGTTGCGCACGGCCAGATCCTGCCAGGCTTGGTCGCCGATGTGCTGCCAACCGGGGATTTCCTCGAAGACCAGCAGGCCGGCTTCGTCGCAGGCGTCCAGGAAGTGCGGCGATTGCGGGTAATGCGACGTGCGCACAATGTTGCACTTCAGCTCGCGCTTCAGGATGAGCGCATCGCGGCGTTGCACACGCGCGGGCATGGCGCCGCCGACATAGGGAAATGTCTGATGCCGGTTGAGGCCGCGCAGCTTGATGTGTTTCCCGTTCAGCATGAAGCCTTGCGGAGTGAAGCGCGCTTCGCGGAAACCGATGCGCGTGGAGTATTCGTCGATGGGGTCGCCGTCTTGGAAGAGGCGGGCCGTGACGGTATAGAGCTTCGGGTGTTCCAGATCCCAAAGTTCCGCCCCAAAATTGGACAGCGTGAGCGGCTGATCGGAAGGTTGCCCTTCAACCGAAGAAAGTACGCGGGCGCCATCCCGCAGTTCCACCTTCAGCGTGAGAGCGCTGGCGGCCTGTCCGTTGAGCGGGCACTTCACCTCCACGCGCCAGCCATCGCCCGGCGCGTCCACCGGCTTGGCGAACACGTTCTCGATAAACACCGGCGGCACGCTGCGCAGCGCGACTTCCCGATAGATGCCGCCGAAGGTCAGATAGTCGATGTTCTCGCCGAAGGGGGGGATATCGGGCCGTTCCGTGGAATCCACCTCGACGGCCAGGACGTTGGCCGCGTCCGCCTTCAGATGCGGTGTCAGATCGAAGGAGAAGGGTGTGTAGCCGCCGCGATACTCGCCGAGCTTGTGGCCGTTGATGCTGACGGCCGCGGCGGTCATGACGCCGGCAAAATCCACAAAAACGCGGCGGCCCTGCTGCGGCCCAAGCTTGAAATGACGGCGATAAATGGAGACGAACTGGAAGTCCTTTTCGTCGAAACTGTGCCAGGGGAAGACCTTGTTCGAGTGCGGGATGGTGACGCGCTGGAACTTGCTGTCGTCGAAATCGGGCGCGGAGCAGCCGGGGACCGCGCGCCCGCCGTAGAGCCAATTGCGATTCATCGGCAGGATGCGGCGGAGGGACGCGCGTGGCGTCGCGGTTTGGGCTGAGGCGGCCACCTGCCAGAGTGCCGCGGCGCCGGCCTGGAGAAAGCCTCTTCGGTCAATCGTGTCCATAAGTAGGAATGGTAACCTGTGGCTGCACGCATTGTGGGGCGGGCAATTCTGCCCGCAGCCGGCCCTGAAGTTTCTACATTTGCTGGAGCTAGAGTTGGAGGGCGGGCTTTAGCCGGCGCGGGGCTTCAGCCCAACTGGTAGCACAGGCTTCAGCCTGTGTTAGCCGGCCCTGGTGACCTTGGCCCGCCGCAGAGCGGGCCTGCGACGCCCGCGCAGGCTGCGCGCCCGCCCCGCAACGTCAGCCCAGCAGCGCGCCGGCCTGCTCCAGCGCCCGCTCCAGATCCTCTTTCGACAGCGCCGTACTGATGAAGAGCTCCTGGCGCGCCCCAGCGCTCAGCGCGATGGCCTTCCAACCATTCTGCACAGGCACGGTGATACGCACCTTCACGGGGCCGCGCGCGTCGCGCACCGGCCGGATGACGCCCGGAATGATGGATCGGATTTCCGGAGTGGCAGCCAGCACGCGCTCCAGGACCTCGCGCACGCCGTCGATGATCGAATGCTCAACCTTCAACCGGTCCTTGGCGGTGCGCAGGCGCATAACGGCCAGCCTAATGCGCGCCGCGCTCCGGCGGCATGAACCTCTTGATGAAGTTCGTATCGAACCGGCCAGCCTGGAAATCGGGGTCTGCCAGAATGCGCTGGTGCAGCGGAATGGATGTGTGAATCCCCTCCACCACGAACATTTCGAGCGCGCGCTGCATACGGTGGATGGCTTCGGCGCGGTCGCCGCCGTACACCACCAGCTTCGCCACCAGCGAATCGTAATAAGGCGTGATCACGCAATCGGTGTGCGCCATGGTATCCACGCGCACGCCAATGCCGCCCGGCACGTGGAAGCCGGTGATACGGCCCGGCGAAGGCGTGAAGGTCACCGGATTCTCGGCATTGATCCGGCACTCAATGGCATGCCCGCGCAGTTCCACCGGCAGGTTGATCACTTCATCCAAAGGCTCGCCCTGGGCGATGCGGATCTGGCTCTTCACCAGGTCGATGCCGGTCACGAATTCCGTCACCGGATGCTCCACCTGGATGCGCGCGTTCACTTCCATGAAATACAACTGGCCGCCTTCGTCCATCAGAAACTCGACGGTGCCCGCATTGGTGTAGCCTGCGGCCGACAACGCTTCTTTCAGTTTGGCCGCCATGGACGCGCGCAGCTCGGGCCGCATCACCGGCGAAGGCGACTCCTCCAGCAGCTTTTGATGCCGGCGCTGGATGCTGCATTCGCGCTCACCCAGGATCTCCACGCGTCCGCGCTCGTCGGCCAGCACCTGAAATTCGATGTGCCGCGGCGCGCGCACATACTTCTCCAGGTAAACGTCGGGGCAGCCGAACGCCGCGCCCGCCTCCTGCTGCGCCGAATTGAACAGCGGCTCCAGTTCGGACGCCTCGTTCACGATGCGCATGCCGCGTCCGCCGCCGCCCGCGGAAGCTTTCACGATCACCGGAAACCCGATCCCGCCCGCCACCTCGACGGCTTCTTCCGCGGTCTTCAGGATGCCGGGCGAACCGGGCAGAATAGGCACGCCCGCTTCGCGCATGAACGCGCGCGCGCGTTCCTTCACGCCCATCAGCCGGATCACCTCCGGGCGCGGCCCGATGAACTTCAGCCCGGAGACTTCGCAAACCTCGGCGAAGCCGGCATTCTCGCTGAGGAAGCCGTAGCCCGGATGAATGGCGTCGGCGCCCGTGATCTCCGCCGCGCTCACGATAGAGGGAATATCCAAATAGCTGCGGGCGCTCTTGGCCGGACCGATGCAGACGGCTTCGTCGGCGAAGCGCACGTGCAGGCTGTGGCGGTCGGGCTCCGAGTAGACGGCCACGGTGCGGATGCCGAGCTCCTTGCACGCGCAAACCACACGCAGAGCGATTTCGCCGCGATTGGCTATGAGGATTTTCTTAATTGACGCGGATGGCAAACATCGCCTCCCCGTACTCCACGGGCTGTCCGTTCATCACCAGCTTGCTTTCGATGATGCCGGAAACCTCGGCTTCGATCTCGTTCATGAGCTTCATGGACTCGATGATGCACAAGACCTTGCCGGGCTGCACGCGCTCGCCCACGCGCACGAACGGCGGCGAACCGGGCGCGGAGGCTTCGTAAAACGTGCCCACGATGGGGGAAACCACCAGGTGCAGGTTGGGATCTGCGCCGGGCTCCTTAGGCGGCTCTTTGGCGGGCGCGGAGGCGCTGGCCGGCGGCGGGGCGGTTTCCACCCGGTGCGGTGCGGCGGGCTGCGCCAATACTAGTTCCTGATGGCCGGCCACGGAGCGGCGAATGCGCACGCGGTTGTCCCCGCGCTGCACTTCCAGTTCGTCGATGCCGGTTTCGGTGGCGAGGTTGATTAGCTCGCGGATCTCGTCTACGGTCATGGCAATCGACTAGCTTAGCAGTTTGGTATCCGCGGTTGTGGGGCAGTAGTACAGACTACAGAACCCGCAGTTCCTTGCCGGTGGGCGTCAACACTTCGCAGCCCGTCGCAGTCACCACCACGGTATCCTCGATGCGGATGCCGCCCACGTCTTCCGGATACACGCCGGGCTCGATGGTGATCGCCATGCCCGCGGCGAGCGGCGTTTTGTCCTTCTTGCCGATGCGCGGCAGTTCGTGGATCTCCAGCCCCAGGCCATGGCCGGTGGAATGCACGAAGGCGCGGTCCAACTTGTAAGCCTTCAGCACCCGGCGCGCCTGCCGGTCGACGTGGGCGGCGGTCACCCCCGGCCGCACCGCGTCGATGGCGGCCAATTGCGCCTCCAGCACGGCGCGATATAAGCCCTTCACGCGCGCGCTGGGTGTGCCCAGGTAGAGCATGCGGGTCATGTCGCTGGCGTATCCGTCCTGAAACGCCCCCATGTCGATCAGCACCAATTGCCCCTGTTTCAAAAGCGCGCCGGTGGGGTGCGCGTGCGGTAGCGCCGAACGCTCGCCAAAGGCCACGATGGTTTCAAACGAGGGCTTCTCGGCTCCCAGACGGCGCATCCGGTGGTCGATTTCAGCGGCCAAGTCCCGCTCGCGCATGCCCGGGCGGATGCGCCGCGCGGCCCACTCGAAGGCGTTCGAATTGGTCGCGACAGAGCGCCGAATCAGTTCGATTTCGGCTCCCGATTTCAACATGCGATGCGCTTCCAGCCAGCCGGAAACCGGCTCCAGCGACGTGTTTACAGACATGTTGGCGCGCAGCTTGTCGAAGCCTTCGTAGGACAAATGCGCGCTCTCGAAACCCAATCGCCGGATGCGCCGGGCGGCCACCATGGCTGCCACGGCCGTCAGAATGGGACCCTTGCATACTTGCGTGCGGCAGGAGATCTCACGGCGGCATTGAATGGCGTAACGCGGGTCGGTGAAAAAGACGAACTCGCCGGGCAGCGCCAGCAGTGCCCCGTTGCTGCCGCTGAATCCGGTCAGATAGCGGACATTGGCCGGTGAGGCCACCAGCATGCCATCCAGCTCCCGGTTCTCCAGTCCGGCGCCGATAAGCTGGCGGCGTTGGCCGAATTCGTCACTCACCCTGAAGTTCCCGGGCCAGGATCAAGGCGCGCTCGGACAGGGCATCCGCTTGCGAGTAGTCGCCGCGCCCTTCCGCTTCATCGCACTGCGCCAGGAAGGTTTTGATGCGGTCGACCAGGAGCTGATCGTGGCTGGATGAACGTCCCTTGGCGCGGCCGAGCTTTTCCCCGATTTCGCGCTTGCGCGTCTCGATCGCGGACTGGATGTGTTTTTGTTCGTCGCCGCTCAAAATCGGCTGGATGGGCGCTTGCTCCTGCACAGCCGGAGTGGGCGGGGCCTCGGTTTCGGGTTCCGGCTCCGGCTTCGGTGGACCGGCGGCGCTGCGGCGCACGGCCCGGGGAGCGGGAGGAGCTTCCACTTTCTCCGGCGCGGGAGCCTGGGCCGCTTGTACCGTGGGGACGGCGTCCGGGTTGAGCGGCTGCGGGCTGGGCAGCGTCACGGCTGTTTGTGGAATGGAAAGCTGCGGATCCGGTGGGGGCGGCTGCACGGCGGCGGGCTTGGGCGGCGGCGGCGTGGCGGCTTGCTTGCTGGCGCCCAGCGTGCATCCCACCAGAGGCACGATCAGCAGGATGAGAGAGCCGCGCAGGAACCTGAAAAAACGCGATTCATGAAGTGGCCGGCGCATCCTGGTGGAATCTCGATTGTAGCATCTTGAGTTTTGTCGCCGATGACGCTGTGGGGCGGCGCCATGCGCCGCCTAGCCGGCCGTGGGCGGAATTGCCTGGCGGAATTGCCTGGCAGAATTGCCCGCCCTCCAATTCGTGCGGAATCGCGTCTGCTAATGCGCCGCGGCCGTCTCCGCCGCCACCACCGGCGCGTGCGCCCCCTCCGGAATCGGCGCCAGCATCTGCTCCTTGCGCATCACCAGCGTTGCGGTATTGAAACTGGCCACTTCGAACCCGTGCCCGTGCGTGATGGCGTCGGTGGGACAAGCCTCCACGCAGTACCCGCAAAAAATACAGCGGTTGTAGTCGATGTTGTAGACCTTGGCGTAACGCTCGCCGCCGCTGATGCGCTGTTTGTCCGTATTTTCCGCGGCTTCAATATAAATACAGTTCGAAGGGCACGCCGCGGCGCACAGGAAACATGCCACGCACTTCTCCATGCCGTTCGCATCGCGCTGCAAAACGTGCACGCCCCGGTAACGTTCCTGAAGCTTGGCAGGCCCATCCGGATAGTTCTCCGTCACCGTGGGAGACATCATCTCCTTGAAGGTGACTCCCATGCCTTTGGCGATTCCGGCCGCCGCACCCAGTATTTCGTCGAATGTGTTCGCCATGCGATTTCTTCCGCTCCGCCTGTGCTCCCGACCGGGAGCTTAGTTCTTCGACCCTCAACCCGCTTTCCACTCCGGCACGTTTTCGCCCGGACGGAACGGATCCACGCCCGCCTGGGCTGCCACCGCCCGGAACTCCCTCTTATTGAATCCCTCCAGGCTCCACGCAATCGTTCCGTCGCGCTCTACTAGAAACAGCGTCGGCACGTGCGAGAGACCGTAGGCGTCGCTGGCCGGATAGCCGCTTTCCTCGGTATCCAGCAGCATCGGGAAGCTGATGCCAAACTCACCGGCAAACTCCTGGGTGGTTTCAGGGTCGTCCTGCGAGACGCCGTAAATCTCCAGCGAACCCGGCGCGCGCCCGCGATGAATCCTCTCCAGGAAAGGCAGAGTCATCTGGCAAACCGGACAAGTGGATTTGAAAAACGCCAGCAGCACGGGCCCGCCCGGCAGTAACTTGCCAAGGTCCGCGGTCCCCCGCAAGGTCCCATTCTCCAACCGCGCCAGACTGAAATCCGGCGCGCGATGCCCGGCGCGCAACGGTTCACTCTGTTTGGCTGCTCCCATGAATTCCAGTGTACCTTGGCGCAAGCTTCCAGCGCAGGATCTGCGCGCTCCGGCAGTGGATCAATTTGGTTTTGGAGGGCGGCCAATCTTGGCCGCAGCCGCCTTTCAGGCGGCCAGGGCGAGCGTAGCTCGCCTGTGCCGGCAGAAGTGCCGGCACGGCACGCCCGGGGGCGTGCGCCACGAGGGCTATCCAACTGAAATGGTTAATCTTGGCCGCCCGCCGCCTTTAGGTAGCCAGGACCGGCTGAAAGCCGCCCCTGAGGGGACCCCGGGCAGAATTGCCCGTCCTCCATTTTGTGAACAACGTGGCGTTGGGCAGGACTATTCGCGGCACAAAACCAAACTGACCCACTTCTGCGCGCTCCGGCAGTGCAGCTTCTGCCCGCATGTGCCGGGCTGTCACACCACACCTGCGCGAAGCCCCTGATAACAAACGCGATCGGTTCTGGAAGCTGGATTGCTCTTGGCCTCGGCATGCAGGTTCCAAGGAGCGGCTCATAAAATGCCGGTCGCGAAAATTACCGGGCAGGGCCTAACGTCCATCGCGATCCTGGTGGCTCTCCTTTGGACCTGCGTGATCGGCGAGCGCGTCATGTTGGGACGCGCTAATGACGACGCCCTGCGGGTGATGCACGGTATGCGCGAGTTGCGTTTGAAGAACCGGCGCGAGCCGGCCGCCTCGCCCGCGCGCCCAGGGCACCGGCGCTTGCGCGTCGAAGTGGGCTGATCCGTAGCGGTCGAGGGCGCTCGTAGCCGCTGGCCGTCGTCGCTCTCCGCACCCCAACAATACGGAATTGGCGGCGGTGCTTTCGCAGTGGCGGCGGAACAAATCGGGAAAATTTGCGGTTGTGGTTGGGGAGTGCCGGGACAAACCGGCACTCCGTTTCAGTGTTAGCTGGCAGTAGAAGCGGCGGTGCTCAACTGGAGGTTGGTGGTGCTCCAGATTTTGCTGATGCTGGTGCCCGAACTGATAAACAGGGCAGCCGAAGCCAGGGCCACGAAAGCCATCAGCAGCGTGTACTCGATCAGGTCCTGGCCTTGATCGTCGATCCATAGGTTGCGCAGAAAACTCGTCATCGTTTGGTGTCTCCCACGCCGTCTATAAGCATGATCGGTTCCAAAACGATCCTATCGTATCGACTCTGAAAACAATGGAGATACGGCGCGTCCAGCTATCCAAGGATATCTTCTCAAGTGACAGTGCCGGCGCCTGCGGTGACAGCGGTGTCTTAGTCCCGCTCCGGCGAAGGTTACACTCGCCCCTTTTTCGTTTGTTCTATTGCGGCGTCACCAGGAAGCCGTGAGAACCGCCGTTCGAATCGACGTAAGATCCGGCTATCAGGCCCAGGTCGTTGATGCTCGCGGCGCTGGTGCCCTGCTGCGTGGCGTAGCCCCCTCCCGGAACCTCGAAGGTGACGATGGCGCCGCCAGTGGCGCGCACGAACCCATGATAGACATAGTAGGGGTGAAGGCTTAGGTCCCATCCCGCAATGTTGCCGCCCGCGTCGATGCTGGTGGGATACGTGCCGTAAGGGCCTCCTCCGGTGCCTGCGCCCGGGGCCTGGAACGTGGTGAAGCTGCCGTCGGTGCCGCGCACCCAGGCGTGGGCCTCGATGTTGTTGTCGGGGCATAGCCTGCGATGACCCCCGCGGCGTTGATGGCCGTGGAGTAGGTGCCGGCGGTGGCGCCTGGAGCATCGAAGGTGGCGATCGTGCCATCCGCCGCGCGCACGAATCCGTGTACCGCTAAGTTCCGATCGCTGAACCAGCCGGTAATGTCGCCGGCAGCGTCGATGGCCAGCGCTTTGGATTCAAGTGCGCCCGGAGGATCGAAGCGGAAGATGGTGCCGCCGGCGGTCCGCACAAAAGCGCGGGAGATATTGGTTTCGAAGGTGACGTATCCGGCGATGACTCCGGCGGCATTGATGCAGGTGGCGAAAGTGCCGCGGGCATCGTGCGGCGCGTCGAAGGTGGTCATGGCGCCGTTGCCATCGCGGAGGAAGCCGTGCGTTTGGATGTTTGTATCGGTGTACCAGCCGGTGATAACTCCTCCGCCGTTGATGGAGCTGGCGAAGGTACCTTCAGCGTCGGCGGTTCCTGCGCCCGGGACATCGAAGGTGGCGATGGCGCCAGTCAGGTCGCGCAGGAAGCCGTGAGATGCGAAATTGGAATCCCCGTAGGAACCGGCGGTGACCCCGGCATCGTTAATGGCGGAGGCAGTGGTGCCGTCAGCGCCTGGAACATCGATTGTGACAATCGTTTGGGCGCAAAGCGCGGCATGGCTCAACAGCGCCACGATTGGTAATACTTGTTTCGTCTGCAAGATGTCTCGCCTCCATTTTGAAAGGTGCAAGAGCGCGGAACTTCTGCGCAACGGCGTCTGGCGTGGCCTCGCCTCGCCGGCCGAAATCACGGCGTAACAGTGAACGGGCCGGGACTCAGCAGGACGCCGCCGGGCGTCGTGACGCGGATTCTGTATGCTCCCGTCCGTACCGTCGAAACTATGGACCGCGGTCAGGATGCCGCCCGGGGTAACCATGAAGACCGTGCCGAAGCCCGCGCCGCCAGCCCCGGCGGTTCCGTAGAGGTTCCCGTCGAGACCCTGGACCAAGGACATGACTTCGGGGTTAGCTCCGTTGGTCCCGTTGAAACTTGCCAAAGTGGTAAAGGTCTGTGCCGGCGCGCCAACCGCCGACATGCATGTTAGAAGGACAATGCCAGCCCTTCTCCACGCGATGCGATTGTTCACAATAGCCTCCTGGGCGGCCGCGCCGCCCGCCAAGACCAATGGTATATCCAAACCGCGCGGCCGGCACATGTTCGCCTGGGCCTTGAGGGTGCTCGACCGCTTTGGGGATTTCCGGCCGCGGCAAACCGCTCCCCTAACGGTCGCGCTCGGTCAACCTTGCGAAATCGACGCGATTGTTACCGAGCCGCGACCGTCAGGGAGCGGTTTTCGCCCAAAAGCTAAGCACCCCGGACCTTGACAAGCCAACTAAAATAAGTCGCCCTTCCATCGATAGACGATGGGAAGGCCCGACGCTAGTGGGGCGGCGCCATGCGCCGCCGCGGGCATTTAGCCTCGCTCTTCGGCCAGCCAAGCTCGCCTTGTCGGCCGTCCCACAACCCATCGGCCCTATACTGAAAAGATGGGCTTCCACCTGACGGTCAACTACAGTCCCAAGGGCGATCAGGCCACCGCCATCGAAGAACTGGTCCGCGGCGTGCGCGACGGCGAAGCGCACCAGGTCTTGCTGGGCGTCACCGGCTCCGGCAAGACCTTCACCATGGCCAAGGTCATCGAGACCATCGGCCGCCCTGCGCTGATCCTGGCGCACAATAAGACTCTGGCCGCCCAGCTCTATCACGAATTCAAATCGTACTTTCCGGAAAACGCGGTGGAGTACTTTGTCAGTTATTACGACTACTATCAACCGGAAGCGTACATCCCGTCGAGCGACGTATACATCGAGAAAGAAGCCACCATCAACGACGAACTGGACAAGCTGCGCCTCTCCGCCACGCGCTCGCTGTTCGAACGGCGCGACTGCGTGATCGTGGCCAGCGTGAGCTGCATCTACGGCCTGGGCTCGCCTGAAGCCTATTACGGCATGCTCCTGATGCTCGAAAAAGGGCAGAAGATTTCGCGCAACCAGATCGTCTCCCGCCTGGTGGATATTCTCTACGACCGCAACGATGCGGACTTCCGCCGCGGCACGTTCCGCGTACGCGGGGATGTGATCGAAGTCTGTCCCACCTACGACGACTATGCCTACCGCATCGAGATGTTCGGCGACGAGATCGAAAGCATCTCGCAGATCGACCCGCTGCTGGGGCAGGTGCGGCAGACCTATCAGCGGCTGCCCATCTATCCCAAGACGCACTACGTCATGTCCCAGGAGACCAGAAACTCGGCGATGGCCGGCATCCTGACCGAGCTCGACTGGTGGCACAAAGAACTGGAGAAACAGGGCAAGCTGATCGAGGCGCAGCGCCTGTGGCAGCGCACCATGTTCGACCTGGAGATGATGAAGGAGATCGGCTACTGCCACGGCATCGAGAATTATTCGCGGCATTTTTCCGGGCGGCTGCCGGGCGAAGCGCCGCCCACGCTGCTCGATTACCTGCCGCACGATTCGCTCATCCTGATCGACGAGAGTCACCAGACCGTCCCGCAATTGCATGGCATGTATCATGGCGACCGCTCGCGCAAGGAAGTGCTGGTATCGCACGGATTCCGGATGCCCAGCGCGCTCGACAACCGCCCCCTCACCTTTGAAGAGTTCGAGCACCGCGTCAACCAGGTGGTGTATGTTTCGGCGACACCCGGTCCGTACGAGCTGACGAAAGCCGCGGGCGTGGTCGTGGAACAGATCATTCGACCTACCGGCCTGCTCGATCCGGAAGTTGAGATACGTCCCGTGAAAGGACAGGTGGACGATCTGCTGGGACAGATCCGGCGGCGCGTCGAGAACAATCAGCGCGTGCTGGTGACCACGCTGACCAAGCGCATGGCCGAAGACCTGGCCGAGTATTATTCCGAAGTGGGCGTACGCTGCCGCTATCTGCACTCCGAGGTGAGTACACTCGACCGGTTGAAGATTCTGCGCGACCTGCGGCGCGGCGAGTTCGACGTGCTCATCGGCATCAACCTTTTGCGCGAAGGCCTGGACCTGCCGGAAGTGTCGCTCGTGGCGATTCTGGACGCCGATAAAGAAGGCTTCCTGCGGTCCAGCGGTTCGCTCATTCAGACCATGGGGCGCGCGGCGCGGCACGTGGAGGGGCGCGCGATCCTGTACGCGGACGTGATGACCGACAGCATGAAAAAAGCCATCGAAGAGACTACCCGGCGCAGGCGCACGCAACAGGAATACAACGAACGCAACGGCATCACGCCGCAATCGATTATCAAGCCCGTCGATATGAGCCTGGTGGCGATTGCGGAGGCCGATTATGTGACGGTGCCGCTCGAGTCCGACGACGAAATCGAGCAGATGACGCAAGCGCAGCGCGACCATTTGTTCGGCGAACTGGAGGAGCGCATGCGCGAGGCCGCGCGCAAGTTTGAGTTCGAGAAGGCGGCGCAGATTCGGGATAAGCTGAAGGCGTTGCGCGCGAGTGCGGTGGAAGGTGTAGGGGCGGCCACGCCCTGAACGAATTGGAGGGCGGGCAATTCTGCCCGTTCCGGAGTTTGGCCATTTGGTGGGGCAGGCGTCTACGCCTGCGGCGGGTCTCCAGACCCGCCCGAGGGCGAACTTCGCTCGCCTGCGCTGACAAGAGTGTCAGCGCGGCAGGCATGCGTGCCTGCGCCACGAGGCTACCCGACTCCCCCAGCCGGCTTTCAGCCGGACGCTCCCGCAACTTCACGACCTGATAGCTGGCGTTTCGCCCGCCACCCGGAAGGACTCGCGCGCGATTTCCCACTCCTCCTGCGTATGCACAACCAGCACCCGCACAGTCGAATCCGGCGCGGCGATATCCGCGTCCGGCGGAGACTGCGCGTTCTTCGCGGGGTCGAGTTTCACGCCCAGAAATTCAAACGCGGCGACGGCCTGGGCGCGCACCTGCGGCGAGTTCTCGCCGACTCCGGCGGTGAAGACCAGCGCATCCGGACCGCCCAGGCTGGCGAGCATCGCGCCAATCTCCGCGCGCAAGCGGTGCACGTAAACATCGAACGCCAGTTGGGCGCGCGCGTCGCCGCGATCCATGGCGGCCAGCACGGTGCGCATGTCGCCCGAGACGCCGGAAACGCCGCGCAGGCCGGACTCCTTGTTCAGCACCCGATCCAGTTCTTCGGCGCGGTAACCGCGATGCCGCACCAGGTGAATGATAATGCCCGGATCGATCGTGCCCGAACGCGTGCCCATCATCAGGCCTTCGAGCGGCGTGAAGCCCATGGTGGTGTCGATGCTTGCGCCGCCGCGGATGGCGGCCAGCGAGCAACCGTTGCCTAAATGACAGGTGATCATGCGCAGCGACGCCAGATCCTTGCCCAGGATTGCGGCCGCCCGCCGCGACGTGTATTGATGGCTGATGCCGTGGAATCCGTAGCGGCGGATGCCCTGGCCGAGCCATTCGTAGGGTCCCGGATACACGTACGCGGGCGGCGGCAGGCTGGCATGAAACGCGGTGTCGAAGACCGCCACCTGCACGGCGTCGGGACCCAGGATACGTTCCATGCACTCGATGGCTTCCAGTTCCAGGCGGTTATGCTCGGGCGCGAAGCTGGCCATTTGCGCGATACCCGCCCGCACGTCCGGCGTGATGCGCGTGCTTTCCCGAAAGGCGCGACCGCCGTGGACCACCCGGTGTCCGGCAACATGGATTTCGTCGCGGTGCGGCAGCATTTCCATGAGCGGATCGAGCGAGTCGAGCGGCGATTTCACGGGGACGCTGTGCGTCGAGACCGCGCCGGCCGATTTGATTTGGATTTCGGCCGTGCCCGGGTGATGTTCCCAATCCACGCGAGCTTCCCAAAGCGGATTGGGCGCTGCGGAAGCTTCACTGCCGGTAACGTCGAACAGGCTGCTCTTGAAACTGCTGGACCCGCCGTTTAGAACTAGAATTTTCATGTGTCAGATCCTAATTTACATCGGTGGGGCGGCGCCATGCGCCGCCGGCGGATCGCGGGTCTTGAGCGCGGCAATCGGATTGCAACGGAGATTCCGGCGCGTCGGGCAAGCGTCGCCATGCGGCGCCGGACTCAACGGATTACAGCGGCATCGCCAGCCGGGATCGTTCCCGCGTTGGGTGATTCCGCCTCAGTCGCGTGCCCGGCGTCCACACATGTCTCAATTCGGAGCAATGGCAGCATGGCTGCCAATGGGGGACCACATGAATCATCGCGCAGCCTGGAGCGGGGCTTGCATCGTTCTTTTCTCCAGCGTGTCGGCGGCGATCGCGCCGGCACAGACTTTTACTACGCTGGTAAGCTTTAACGGGACCGACGGGTTCCAACCTTTCTACATATCTCTGGTACAGGGCGCCGATGGCAATTTCTATGGGACCACTTACGCGGGCGGCGCGAATGCGGATGGCACCGTATTCAAAATGACTCCCGCGGGCAGCCTGACCACGATACATAGCTTCGCCGGCGCGGACGGTATCTATCCCTACGCCGGACTGCTTCTCGCCACGGATGGGAATCTATACGGAACAACCAACGAGGGCGGCGCCAACGGCTATGGAACCATCTTCAAAACGTCGCCCGCTGGCACGCTGACGACGCTACATAGCTTCGACGGAACCGACGGCAGCTATCCGATTGGCGGGTTGGTGCAAGGGTCCGGCGGGAGTTTTTACGGGACAGCCAACACGGGCGGCGCTAACGGTTATGGAACCGTGTTTAGAATGGCGCCGGGCGGGACGCTGAGCACGCTGCATAGCTTCGACCTGAGCGACGGCGCCTACCCTTGGAGTGGGCTGGTCGAAGCCGCCAACGGGATATTCTACGGCACAACCAACGGGATCGGCAGTTCCAGCTACGGCACGACCTTCGCCATCGCCGCGGATGGTACTCTCACGACGCTGCACAACTTCGACTTAACCGACGGCGCCTACCCCGAGGGTAGCTTGTTTCAAGGCTCCAACGGCGCTTTCTACGGGACCACTTTCGACGGCGGGTCGATAGGCTATGGCACGATCTTCAGAATGACGCCAAAGGGCGCCCTCACATCGGTGCACAGCTTCGCACTAAGCGACGGCGAGTATCCCGTGGCGCCGGTAATTCAAGCCACCGATGGGAACTTCTACGGGACAACCCGCGGAGGCGGGGCCGGCGGCGATGGCACGATCTTCAAAATTACTCCGGAGGGCGCGCTGACCACCCTTCACGGTTTCGAAGGCCCCGACGGCAACGCCCCCACGGGCGGGCTGGTGCAAGGCACGGATGGGAATCTTTATGGCACAACCAGCTCGGGTGGCGCGGACAACGCCGGTACCGTCTTCAAATTGTCCGTCGGGCTCGGCCCGTTCGTGAAGACCGTGCCCACCTCCGGCAAGGTGGGAGAGACCGTCAGAATCCTGGGAACCGATCTGACGGGCCCCGTCAGCGTCACCTTCGCCGGCACGCCGGCGGAGATCGCCTTCGCATCGTCGTCTGAAATCGTGACCGCCGTGCCCCCCGGCGCGGCCACCGGCAAGGTTCAGGTATCGGCGGCCGGCCGGACGCTGGTAAGCAACGTGGCTTTTCGAGTGACCCCCTGATCTTGTCCCCGCTGCTGGCATGCGAAACCCTGGGGGGCGGGCTTGAGCCCCGCTGGTGGCACAGGCTTCAGCTTGTGGTAGGCCTTAATAAGGTACTGGCTAGCTAGTGCTAGTATACTTCACAGACACAACGGTGTTATTGTCGGTGAAATGAGTACGCCAGCAGTGGTTTTGGTCAAACGGGCCGCCACCCGTTTTCAGCGGCTCTTCGAGGCGTGTTGCCGGGAGATAAACGATGCGGAATTCGATAGGCTCTGCAAACAGCTTAATCCGACACACTGGAAGAGTACAAGGTATTTGTTTACCAGCCTGAGATGGCTGTAGATTCGGCCTGCCGAAAGAATTCGCTGGACAAATGCTGCCGTTTCGGTACTGTAAGGTGGATGACATCCGGTCGGCCAGCGCGGAGCGAGCAGCATGAGAGCATCGAATTTGTTCCCAAACGAGAGTTAGATCGGGCGCAGCAGGAGATCGAGAGGCTGCGGAAAGAGAATGACCGGCTGAAACGGGAGAGTGAACGCCTGCGCCGGGAACTGGAAGCAGCCTTGCGCGCCAGCAAGCGTCAGGCGGCGCCGCATTCCCGCGGAGAACCAAAATCCAACCCGCGGCGGCCAGGCCGCAAGCCGGGTCGGCGCTACGGTCGACAGGCGTGCCGCCCGATCCCTTCGCGTGTCGATGAACAGATCGCGGTCCCGTTGCCGGAGCGTTGCCCGCACTGCGGCGGCGGCGTGGAGTCGGAAAGCTGCCAAACACAGGATCAGGAAGACATCGTGCGGCGGACCGTGGTGCGCCGTTTTGACATTGCGGTGGGCCGTTGCCGGACGTGCATGCGGCGGGTGCAAGGACGCCATCCATTGCAGACCTCGGATGCGGTGGGCGTGGGCGGCGTGCAGTTGGGACCGGAGGCGCTCACTCTGGCGGCGATCCTCAACAAGCAGATGGGGCTGTCGCTGGGGCACACCCGACAAGTATTGTCCTATGGTTTCGGATTGGAAGCCAGTCGTGGGGGACTGTGCCGGACGCTGGCGCGCATGGCCGGGCGGGCGGACCCGACCTATGCCGGACTGGTGGAAGCCGCGCGGCAAAGTGCCGCGAACGGGGTAGATGAAACCGGCTGGAAAGTAGGCGGGCGACTCCAGTGGATGCATGTGGCGGTGAGCGCACAAGTGACCGTGTACGCCATTCTGCCGGGACGCGGATACGACCAGTCGGTAGTGATGCTGGGGGCAGACTACGACGGGTTTCTGGTGCACGACGGCTGGGCGCCATACTATCGTTTCCCGTTGGCGTTTCATCAAAGTTGTTTGAGCCATTTGCTCAAGCGGTGCCGGGAGATGGCGCAGATGGCTTCTCCGGCAGCGGCCGCCTTCCCTTTGGCGGTGCGGCATCTGCTCCGGACGAGCTTGGAGTTGCGGGATCGGTATGCCCAGGGCGAGATCTCCGAGCACGGCTTGCGCAGCGCCGCCGGGCGAGTGGAGGCAAAGCTGGACCGGATGCTGGATATCCAATACCGGAATCCGGCGAACCAACGTCTGGCACGTCATCTCGCCCATGAGAGGCTCTGGCTGTTCACCTTCCTGTACTGTTTCGGCCTGGACGCCACCAACAATGCC
>Ga0181526_10000571_pt1 | contig 38635 bp, 38 predicted proteins | sample PEATcosm2014_Bin_35_FD_119750 | JGI IMG/M metagenome (GOLD analysis project Ga0181526, IMG submission 119750) | Peatland microbial communities from MTU Mesocosm Facility, Houghton, MI, USA - PEATcosm2014_Bin06_30_metaG | ecosystem: Environmental > Terrestrial > Soil > Wetlands > Peat | place...
ACCCGCATCAAGGTGTTGCTCTCCCACCGGAGGATGCGATATCCGGAAAGAGTCAGATGTAAGGACATAGGGGACATGGTGGCGCTTCCAACGCCCCATGTCCCCAATCTTTAGCCAAGAGCCCAGATCGGCTGGCAGAATGGCCCTTTGCACGGTAGCGGGAAAACCTTCCTCCAGGGACGCCGGCGTGGCTCGCGGGGCCACGCAGCCCTCTTCCCGCAAGACCTGGTCGTTGTAGGGGAGGCGTCCGGGGATGGGCGTGTGTCCATGGGCCTCGCGAGCAAGCCGGTCGAGCATCGCGCCGTCGGCGCCGATTCTGCGGCACCTTTTGCGCCAACACCCGTCATGCAATCAAACTGGCCCTTGGGAGGCCTTCCGGGGGCCATGGCAAGACTCGTGTTGCGACTCTCCAGCAGGTTGCCGTCGTCCGATGGGTGGGGCCCACCTCGCGCGAAGGCTTTCTCTGGTCTCGTCGCCGGCCTTTTCCTAGCAGGCACAGCTTTTTCCCAGACGGTTCCGGCCGGTTCGGCGCCGACGCCCGCCGAAGGCCCGATCGTGACGCTGCCCAAGATGACGATTGTGGGCGAGTCGCTGAAGGACTACCCCCTCTACCGGAAGAACGAGGTCGTCCCTCCCGGCTTTTCCGAGAATAGCGCCCCCATCGAGTTGTTTTATCCGGGGGAGGCATACAACGAAGGCATCGGCGAAGGGAGCGCGACCGTTGGCGTGATGCTCGATGCCAAAGGCAATCCAACCGACTTCCTTCTGATAAGGTACACGAAGCGGTATTTTGGCGAAGCGCTGATTCGCGAGGCCCACCGTCAGCAGTTCGCGCCCAGGCGGATCAAGGGCGTGGCTGTCCCCGGGCGTTTCGACTTCAGCTACAGGTTTGTCCCCACGTTGGTCCTTCAAATGAACAACTTTGAAGCCATGGAGGAACGGCTGATGGAGGTTGAAGGCGGACCGCGATTTGTCTACGAGCCCCACCTGGAACGAGAAATCGACAACGGCGGCCTGGAATTCACGAAGGCCACGGTGGCGTTCATACCCGACGGATACGACGCACCCAAAGGAAAGACCGTCAAGGTGCTGGTGTCCTTCTACGTCGACGAAGAGGGCCATGCGCGGCTGCCGAGCGTGGAGTCCGCCCCGTCGACTCTTCTCGTGCCGAATGCGATCAAGGCGGTCCAGCATTGGGAGTTCAAGCCGCCGACTCTCGGGGGGAAGCCGGTCCTGGTCTTCGCTGTGTGGACTGTAGGATTTGAACCGTTCGTTCCGGCGCCATCGCAAGCTACACCGGCCAAGAAACCATGAATCCTGCGACTGGCGCCAATCTGCGGTGATGCTCACCCGTCGCTCGCCCTGCCTTGTCGTTTCTCGTGTGGCGAACCTGCCTGAATACCGCCAGACTCGAAGGCGGGTGGGACCCGAAAAGGCTCCGGGGGTTCGAATCCCACCCTCTCCGCCACCTTGTGGATTCAGCATGGGCCTCGTCCGACCACTTGGGCAGGAGTTGGCCAGCGGAGCGGTGGATTCAAATCCCCGCCCATCCGGCATCCAGCTTGGCTAGGCCGGATTTCCCCCGAGGCGGCGCAGGGGACGTGGCGGATCGGTCAACCCTGTCCGCCAAGAGGCAGCGTCTTGATTCATACGGGCCGACGCCTAGGGGGCCGATTCCCCGCAGATTTCCTGGAATGCGCGGTTGACGCCGGTGATTTGCGATTTGAAACTCGTTCATTCTATGACCGTTTGCGCATGGTGCGGGGTGGTCTTAAAGGCGAGCGAACCATCGTTCGTCACCCACGGGATGTGCCCGAAGTGCCAGGTCGAGTTTGTCGGGGGACTCGGGCCGGTATCGTTGAAGGAGTTCATCAGGAAGTTCGATTTCCCGATAATATTGGTGAATTCGAAAGTGGAACTGATCGACGCCAACCTGGGCGCCCAGGAGCTTGTCGGGAAGGAGCTCCACGAAATCGAGGGCCGGCTGGGAGGCGAGGTCCTGGAGTGCATCCATTCGACCAAGCCGGGCGGCTGTGGCAGGACCGTGCACTGCAAGGGGTGCGCCATCCGAATCGCCGTCAGGGAGACCTTCGAAACGGGAAGGCCGTTGATCGACGTGGATTCATTCCAGGATGTCATGACCGAGGACGGCCTCGAGAGGATTCACCTGAAGCTCTCCACCGCGAAGAGGTCCGATTCGGTGCTCATGAAGATCGTTGCCGTGTGAGGGGAGGGGATCGAAGCGCAACCCGCGGGGTTTGGCGGACCGTCCCACCCGGGGCCTGCGGCGTTCTTGCTAGCCCGGATCAACGGGTGCATCCATTCCGCCTCAGGCCGCCCTTCGACGCGTCCCTTGGATGCCCGTATGCCTCAATTCCCTGTGCGCCAGCTGATTGCCGCGACTTTACTCCGGCGCCCTCGGGGCAGGGGCCCCGGGGATGGAATTGAAGGGAAAACGCGCCGGACGGTGTTATACTTCGCGAGGTCTGCAACCATGATCAAAGCCCTACGACTGCTGGTTTCGAACGCGGCCATCCTCTTCGGATCGCTGGACGCGTTCGCGCAGTTCGGCCCGCCCGACTACGAGCCGATGAAGGCCGATCAGAGGGACCTGCCGGCGTTCCCCCAGCAGGTGCTTACGCAGGGCCTCAAGAGCGGCCAGGTCCGCGTTGCCGTGCAGATTGACCCCGACGGCCGGCTTGCGGACTACCTGGTGACGGCCTACTCGCATCCTGCGTTTGTGGACGGGGCAGTGGCGTCCGTGAAGAAATGGCGGTTCGAGCCGGCCCGCATCCATGGGAGCCCCCGCTCCGCCACGGCCGAATTCACGTTCAACTACGAGGCCGAGGGCGTGGTCGTCGTGGACATGACCGACCAGACGATAGCGGAGCTGCTCCGCATGACGATCGCCCCAAACTCGCAGGCCTTCATGGCGCGCACGCTCAGCCAGCTGGACCGGACCCCCACGCCGATAAAGATAATCAGGCCGGCCTACCCCAAGGCGCTGGCGCGCAGCAGCAGGGGCGGGCTTGTCACGGTCGAGTTCTACATCGACGAGAAGGGGCGCGTGAGAATGCCGTCCGTCGACCGCCAGACCATCGAGGCGAACGAGGAGCTGGCGGCCGCGGCCGTCACGGCCGTGGAACAATGGCAGTTCGAGCCGCCGCTCCTCAAGGGAAGGCCCGTGCTGACCCTGGCGCAGCAGGATTTCAACTTTAAGCCCCCGGCGCCCTGACTCAGCACGGCGAGGTCTCGCGGATAAAGCCGGCGAGGCTCCGGCGCAGCTGCTGGCGTGCACGGTAAAGGCGGGTCTCGACGCCGCGCTCCGAGCAGCCCGTGATCGCCGCGATCTCGCGGTAGGAGAGGTGCTCGTACTGGTGGAGCAGGACGGTCACCCTCAGCTCGTGAGGGAGCGCCTCCACCGCCGCGCGGACGGCCTCGACGGACTCGTCCCGGGCAAGCGCAGAGTCGGGGCCCGCCTCGGGCGCGGTCAGGCCATCGAACGTGCGCGGCGAGCCGTTGGCGTCGCCCGGCTCGGCGGGCGCATCGAGCGCCACCGTGGGGTGGCGGCGCCTCCATCGATGGTGGTTGTGGCAGAGGTTGGTGAGAGTCGTGAAGAGCCAGGCTGCGACGTTCGTGTCGCCGCGCAGGCGCGCGCGCTTCTGGTAGAGCCGGACAAACGACTCGGCGACGAGGTCCTGGGCGTCGGCGGCGTTGCGCACGTAGCGGCAAGCGAATCCGAGGAGCGGGCGCTGCCACCTTTCGATCAGGCGGTTCAGCGCTGCGGCATCGCCGCGCTGCAGGCCGATCAGGCTCGCGCGGTCGATTGCTGGGTCAGAGGGCACGGCGCGGGACTGCGCTCAGTTGGTCAAGGGGCTTGCCGGCTGCTTGTCGAGGGCGACAATCCCAAGGTAGCGCTCCCGCTGGCTGGGCGTCATCTCGCTCGCGGCGGCCAGCACCAGCCGGCGGGTCGAGTCGAGGCACTGCTGGCTGATGGCTCGCCGGGTCTCGACGAACCGCGCGAACTCTATGAAGTCGACGCGGTCCGTCGTGCGCCGGGTGTTCTCGAAGGCCGCGAATTCCGCCTCCATCTGGGCCACCTGGGTCGCGAGGGCGCGCAGGCGCGGGTTGGAGGCCATGTGCAGCTCCTTTATTCGGGCGAACTGCGCGTCGCTCAGCTGCAGCTCCCCCTTCATCCACGAGAGCTGGGCGTCGATCGTGTCGGTGTAGACCGGCTCGTGCACGCGGAAGTAGACGAAATGCGTCCCGACGCCGACCGCGATGCCCAGCAGAAGGACGAGGCCGCCGCGATTCATGGCAGTCTGGCCGCCGGGTCGGCCCTCAGCAGGGGGTCGATGAGCAGCAGGTAGTTGTGCGCGAGCTCGGAGCCGTGCTCGCGCTGCAGCCGGTTCACGCGGACCTCGGCCAGGAACAGCCCGAGGAGCGCGCAGCAGGTGACGAACAGGACCGCGAACGGCGGTCTGGACAGCCAGGCGTCCAGCTCGCTCCAGAATCCGGCGGTCTCGCGGCTGGCGCCCTCGATCAGGTCGATGCGTCGCCAGACCTCCGGGGCGAGATTCGGGGCCGACTCGGTGGATTCGGTCCAGCGGTCAAGCAGCGGGTCGAGCGGATCGGGCGGAGAGGGCATGGGATCCTGGGATGGATTGATGGCTAACAGTATAACACCACCCACAACCGGAGCCCTTCAGGAATCCGCGGCCGGGGGACCTGGGCGGACGGGCCATCAGGCCGGCTTCTTGTCGTAGAAAACCCGCAGGTCGGCGGGTGCGCCCGGAAGAAGCTCCTGGGCGCGCTTGAGCGCGTTGCGGGTGGACACCGTCGGATTCGCCTCGGCGGGGAACAGGTTCTCCCTGCCTATCTGCTGCAGGAGCCCGCTGTTCTCGAGAACGCGCGTCACGTCGGGGCTGCTCCCGCTGATGAGCAGGTGGCGGCCCGTCTGGCTGAGGTAATCGTGCAGGTACTCCAGAGCCATGACGGTCGAGGCGTCCAGGTGGCGGGCGTTCTTCATGCGCAGGATGAAGACCCGAATGTTCTGGTCGTCGGCGAGGCTGCGGACCTGCTCCTGGAAGAGGTCCGCGGCGCCGAAGAACAGCTCGCCCTCCACGTGGATGATCGAGATCTGGGGGTGGGGCCGCCGGGAGGGGTCGCCCAGCGCCACGAGATTGCCGGTCTCGTTGATGGCGTATTCGACGAGCGTGGGGGTGCTTGTGGCCCTGAGGAAGAGGGCGAGCGACACCCCGATGCCGACATAGATCGCGGTGTCGAGCCTCAGGAACAAGCAGGAGCCCAGCGTCACGACGAAGACGACGAGATCCGACGGCGTCGAGCGGCACGAGATCCTTATCTGGTGCCAGTTGATCATCTTGAACCCTATCCGGATCAGGTGCGCGGCCAGCGCCGCGATCGGTATGAAGTTGAAAACCGGGGTGACAAAGGCGAGGACGCCGAGGACCACCAGGCTGCTGAGCATCGACGACATCTGGGTCCTCGCCCCGCTCTGGAAATTGACGGCGGAGCGCGCGAAGGACGATGAGCCGGGCACGGCCCCGAAGAGGGCGCACGCGATGTTGGCGGCGCCCATGCCGATCAGCTCCTGGTTAGGCTCGATCTTTTGGCCGCTCCTGGCGGCGAGCCCCTTTGTGATCGATGCGGCCTCGAGCATGCCCAGGATTGAAATGGCGATGGCGGTCCCGGCGAGCTCCAGGACGAGGTGGAACTTGCCCTGTGCGAAGGGAGAGCCGGCGAAGGCCGGGATGATGGCGGTCAGCGACCCCTCGTCCCGGACCATTTTGAACGGGATCACCTTGAAAAAGACGGTGTACAGCTTCGCGCCTACTCCAAGCAGCGCCAGGCCTATGAGCGCTTCGGGCCACCCGGGGCGCAGCCTGCGGACCACCCAGAAGACGGCGAAGGTGAGCGCGCCGATCGCGATTGCCCAGGGGTGCACCTGGGCGGTGCTGAGGTCGAAGATGGCCTGCAGGACATTGGTCGAGAAGTTCTGGCCCACCTCGACGTCGTAGCCGAGCAGGTTATGCAGCTGGCTGGCAACCAGCAAGATGCCGATCCCGGTGCTGTACGCCACGACGACCGACCTCGAGATGAACTTGGTGATCTCGCCGAAGTTCAGGAGCCCCGAGAAGAGCTGGATCACGCCGATAAGGGCGGCAAGGTAGGTCGCGAGATGGAGGGGCGATAGCCCGATCGCCGAATTCGCGGCGATCGTCGCGGCTACGATGAGGCTGATCGAACTCGTGGGCCCGAATACGTGGTGGCGAGACGAGAAGAATAGGGCGCCGACGAAGCCCCCGATGATCACGGAGATGATGACGGGCTGCGGCGGCAGGTTGAGGATCAGCGAGAACCCGATCGCCTGCGGGATGGAAACCAGCGTGACGGTCGCCCCTGCGATCAGGTCCGACCTGAAGGCCTCCCACGAGTACCGGCGCAGCTCGGCGACAAAGGGCAGCCGCACCTTGAACATGTGCGAGCCCATCGCCGCTACCTCCTCGGTGAGCTCCGTCACACTGTCCATGGGCAAGGATTCCTATTCGTGCGCAGGGCGTGCAAGCGCGATCTTCGGGTATCCCGGTCGGGCCGACAGCCGTTTAACGGGAGTGTCACCCGAGCGTCACACGACCGTAACATGCGGAGCTTACAATGGCCGCGGTCCAGGAATTCGGATAAAGCCAACGTACACGGTCGTTTCCCATGCGCCTTAACAACAAGAAGATGATGGTCCTCCTCGGATGCGCGCTCGCGGCGCTTAGCACGGTGACGGCATCGGCCCAGATGCTCATAAACGGCGCCGGCGCCACGTTTCCGTATCCGATCTATTCGAAGTGGTTCAACGAGTATGCGAAGGTCGATCCCTCCGTGCGCTTCAACTACCAGTCCATCGGCTCGGGCGGCGGGCAGGCGCAGATTCTCGCCGAAACGGTCGATTTCGGGGCCTCGGACGGCCCGATGTCCGACGAGAAGCTGGCGAAGGCGCCGCGGGCCATCTGGCACTTGCCGACCGTGGCCGGAGCCGATGTCATAACCTACAACTTGGAGGGCTTTCCCAAGCTGCAACTCGACGGTGCGGCCATAGCCGGCATATTCCTCGGCAAGATCACGAAGTGGAACGATCCGGCCATCGCCGGCCAGAATCCCGACGCCAAGCTGCCCGATTCGGACATCGTGGTGGTCCATCGGTCCGACGGCAGCGGGACGACCTACATCTTCACCGATTACCTCTGCACGGTTAGTTCGACCTGGAAGGAGAAAGTCGGCAAGGGCACTTCCGTAAGCTGGCCGACCGGGCTTGGAGGCAAGGGCAACGAGGGCGTCTCGGGACAGGTCAAGCAGGTGCCCGGATCGATCGGCTATATCGAGCTCGCCTACGCGAAGCAGAACCACCTGAGCTACGCGGACGTGAAGAACGCCGCCGGCAGCTACATTACGCCCTCGATTGAGTCGGTCACGGAGGCCCTTGCCTCCGCGACGATTCCGGATGATTTCCGGTTCTCGATGGTCAATTCCCCCGGCGCCAAGGCCTACCCGATTGCAGGCGCTACGTGGCTGCTCGTGTACGCCGAGCAGAAGGACCACGCGAAGGGCGAGAAGCTCGTCCAGTTCCTCAAGTGGGCCTACTCGGACGGCGAGAAGCTAGCGCCCAGCCTCGATTATGCCCCGCTGCCCGACTCGGTCGTCTCGCGCGCCCTTGAAAGGGTTCAGCGCATAAAGTACTGAGCGGACACCCAAGAAGGGCGGGCGTGTTGTTTGCCCGCGCCGTCGACGGATGAGCGCCCCCTCCCCAAGATCCATCCTTCCCGCGCCGGGTTCGCAGCTCCCTAACTCGGCGTTCAAGTGGGCGGCCGCGCTTGCCGCGGGGATGATCGTCGTTCTCATCGTCCTTGTCGGCTGGGAGCTCTACGTGGGATCGCGGCAGTCCCTGTTCAAGTTTGCTGCCGGTTTCCTGTGGAGCTCCGAATGGGATCCTGTCGCCGAGAGGTACGGTGCGCTCCCGTTCATCTTCGGGACATTCGTCTCGTCGCTCCTGGCCCTCGTGATTGCCGTTCCGCTGGGCGTTGCCACGGCGCTGTTCCTGACCGAGCTGGCACCCTTGAAGCTCCGCCAGCCGATCATCATTGCGATCGAGATGCTCGCGGCGGTCCCGAGCGTCATTTTCGGGCTCTGGGGGATCTTCGTCCTCATCCCCTGGCTGAGGGATCACCTGTTCCCCGTGCTCAAGCATAGCCTCGGATTCCTGCCCTTGTTCCAGGGGCCGATCTACGGATTGAGCATGCTCGCGGCGGGAATCATCATCGCGATCATGATCCTGCCGATCATCACGTCGATCTCGCGCGAGATCCTGCGCTCGGTCCCGGATCTCCAGCGCGAGGCGGCCTACGCGCTCGGCGCGACGAGGTGGGAGGTGCTGAGGATCGCGGTGCTAAGCTACGCGCGACGCGGGCTGTTCGGCGCGGCGATCCTCGGCCTTGGCCGAGCGCTCGGAGAGACGATGGCCGTCACGATGGTGATCGGGAACCGCCCCCAGATAAGCGCTTCGCTCTTTGCGCCGGGCTACACGCTCGCCAGCGTGATCGCCAACGAGTTCACCGAGGCGACGACGGACCTTTACCGCAGCTCCCTTTACGAACTGGGCCTGGTGCTCCTCGCGGTGACCGTGCTGGTCAATGTCGCCGCGCAGGTGATGCTGAAGAGCATGATGGGGAGCGGCTCCAGCAAGGTCGCCTGATCCGATGGCAGCTTCCCCCTACCTTCCGACCCCGCGCTACGCCCGCTGGCGCAAATGGAAGAGCGGCGCCATCACCGGGGTCCTCGTCGCCTGCGCCCTCGCTGTCATCGCCCCGCTCTTCCTAGTCATCTACTTCCTCGTTGCGCGCGGATCGAGCTCGCTCGACTGGAACTTCTTTACCCAGCTTCCAAAGCCCACTGGCGAACTGGGCGGCGGCATGGCAAATGCGATCGTCGGAACGTTAATACTCCTCTCGATGGCGGCGGCCATCGGTGTGCCTTTCGGGGTGTTCGGGGGGATCTACCTCGCCGAGTACGGATCCGACCGCTTTAACTACTGGATTCGGTTCGCCGCCGACGTGCTCAACGGCGTGCCCTCGATCGTCTGGGGAATGGTGATCTACCTGGTCCTTGTCGTCCCGTTCAAGACCTTCTCGGCGTACGCGGGCGGCGTCGCCCTGGGGCTCATGATGGTGCCTCTCGTCATGCGGACGACCGAGGAGGTGCTGGTCCTCGTTCCCCAGAGCTACCGTGAGGCGGCGATGGCCCTTGGGATCACGCGCTGGAAGGTGATCACGGTCATCGTGGTCAGGACTGCCCTCAAGGGCATCGCGACCGGCGTCATCGTGGCCCTGGCTCGAATAGCGGGCGAGACGGCTCCGCTCCTCTTCACGGCCCTCGGCAACAGCTTCTGGAGCCACAACCTAAATGAGCCGATCTCGGCCCTGCCGCTTCAGATATTCGCCTACGGCCTATCGCCATACGACGACTGGCACAGGCAGGCCTGGGCCGGCGCGCTGGTCCTTATGGCTTTGATCCTCGCCCTCAATATTACGGTCCGCATACTTTCGCGCGACCGCAAAAGCGCCGCTTGAACACCATGGCCTCTCCCACAGAAACCGTCCAGGCGCCCGCGGCCACCGAGCCCATCCGGGTCTCCGCGGCGCCCGCCGCCGCGGCGGCGGGCGGCGTTCCCGCCGAGAAGGAGGAGATCGCCTTCGACGTCCGCAATTTCAACATGTGGTACGGCCAGCGGCAGGCGCTGATCGACGTCACGATGCGGATCGCGGCGCGGAAGGTGACGGCCATCATCGGGCCGAGCGGATGCGGCAAGTCGACCTTCATCAGGGCGCTCAACCGCATGCACGACATGACCCCGGGAACGCGCCTCGAGGGGTCGGTGAAGCACTTCGGCGCAGACTTGTACGGCCCCGACGTCGATGCCACGGCCGTGCGCCGGCGGGTGGGGATGGTGTTCCAGAAGTCCAACCCGTTCCCGACTATGTCGATCGCCGACAACGTGCTCGTGGGCCTGCGGCTCAACGGAGTGCGTGACAGGTCAGTCCTGCAGGCGCGCCTCGAGGAGTGCCTGAGGATGGCCGCGCTCTGGGACGAGGTGAAGGACCTCCTCCACCGTCCCGGGACGAGCCTGTCGGGCGGCCAGCAGCAGCGGCTCTGCATAGCCCGCTCGCTGGCGGTCCAGCCTGACACACTCCTCATGGACGAGCCGTGCTCCGCCCTTGACCCGATCGCGACCACCAAGATCGAGGAGCTCATCCAGGCGTTGCGCGAGCAGTACACCGTCGTGATCGTCACCCACAACATGCAGCAGGCGGCGCGGTGCTCCGACAGGACCGCCTTCTTCTACATGGGCCGCCTCATCGAGTTCGACGAAACCCGGAAGATCTTCACCAGCCCGACGAACCCCCAAACAGAGGCCTACGTCTCCGGCAGATTCGGCTGACGCGGCGGCCCAGGAGCCCCTCCTAAATGACCCACTACAACGAAGAGATGACCCGCCTGAAGGAGAGCGTGCTCACCATGGCAAGCCATGCTGAGTCAGCGGTGACGCGCGCCGTGCGGGCCCTCATCGAGCGCGACGACAAGCTCGCCCAGTCGGTGATCGACGACGACAACATCGTCGACCAACTGGAGGTGGATATTGACGACATCGCGATCCACCTCCTCACCAAGGCGCCCGTCGCGACGGATCTGCGCCTGACCACCGTGGCGATGAAGATCTCCCAGAACCTCGAGCGCGTCGGCGATTCCGCCGTCACGATCGCCCGGCGCGCGATCGAGCTCGGCACCGAGCCGCAGCTGAAGCCCTATGTCGACATTCCGCGCATGGCGACGATGTCGACCGAGATGCTCCGGGACTCAATCACGGCGTTCATCAACCGGGAACCCGAGAAGGCGCGGGCCGTGGTGCCCAGGGACCGCGAGGTGGATAACCTGAACCGACAGCTGCACCGCGAGCTTGCTAGCTTTATGGTCGAGCGCCCGGCCACGATTTCGCGGTGCCTGAACCTCATGGTCATTTCCAAGTGTCTCGAGCGCATAGCTGACCACGCGACCAACGTGGCCGAGGAGGTCGTCTACCTGTACGAGGCGATCGACATAAGGCACTCCATCAGGAGAATCCATGAAGACCAAAATCCTGGTAGTTGACGACGAGCAGGATGCGCTTGAGGTCCTCAGCTTCAAGCTGAGGGAGGCGGGTTTCACTCCTGTCCTGGCCAAGGACGGCACGCGGGCCATTGCTATCGCCCGCGAGGAGCACCCGGATCTCATCGTGCTCGACCTCATGCTTCCCGAGGTCGACGGGCTCGAGGTCTGCAAGATCCTGCGGCGCGACCCGTCGACCTCGTCGATCCCCGTCATCATGCTCACCGCGCGGGCCGCGGAGATGGACCGTGTCCTCGGGCTGGAGCTGGGCGCGGACGACTACGTGACGAAGCCGTTCAGCCCGCGCGAGCTGGTGATCCGGATCCGCAAGCAGCTTGCCCGGATTCGCGCGGGGGAGGAGCCGGGGGCACAGCTTCGCGTGGGCGACATCCAGATCGACGTCCCCCGCCACGCGGTTCAGGTGGGGTCCAGGGGGATTACGCTGACGGCGACGGAGTTCAGGCTCCTCGAGATCCTCGCCCGCAGGCGGGGCCGCGTCCAGTCGCGCGACCGGCTGCTACAGGACGTCTGGGGATACGAGAACCCCATCGACAGCCGGACGGTCGACACGCACATGCGCAGGCTGCGCGAGAAGCTCGGCGCCGCGGCGCAGCTCCTCGAGACCGTCAGGGGCGTCGGCTACCGGTTCGCGGCGGAGGGTTGACGCCAGAGCATGGAAGCGGCCCTGATCGTGCTCGGTGCGACCGCCGTGGCGCTGGCCTGGGCCCTGTCGAGGGAGCGCCGCTTGAGGGGCGCGGATGCGGACGGGCACCGGCGCGAGCTGTCCGAGCAGCGCTCCAAGCGCGAGGCCGAGCTCAAGGGTCAGTCCGAGAGGACCGCGGCACTGTTCGACCGAATGGTCGAGGGGCTCATCGTCATCGACGCCGCCGGCCGGATCCGGCTGGCCAACCGCGCCGCGGCCCGCCTCTTCGGGTTCGAGGGGCCCGCGGCCGGCAAGAGCATACTTGAGACGACAAGGAACCACGAGGTGGCGGCCGTTGTTGGCCGCCTCAGCCGCGAGCCCGAGGTGCTCGACCACGAGGTCCGGATCGACTCGATAGACGCGCCAAGGTTCCTCCGGGTAAACGCGCTCGCCCTGCGCGACGGCGCCGGGGCCGCCGACGGGGCGATCCTCGTCTTCCACGACCTGACCCGGCTGCGCCAGCTCGAGGGAGTGCGCCAGGAGTTCGTGGCCAACGTGAGCCACGAGCTGAGGACTCCCCTTTCGCTCATAAAGAGCGCAGCCGAGACGCTTCTCGACGGGGGCAAGGATGATCCTGTGGCCCTCGCCAGGTTCCTGAACATCATAGACAAGCACGCACACCGCCTTGCGCTGCTCATCGACGACCTGCTGCTGCTTTCCACGCTGGACTCAGGGGGGCTAAGGCTGGAAAAGCAGCCCATGGCGCTGAGGGCCACGGTTCAGGACGCGATTGACGACCTCCAGCCGCGCGCGCACGCGCGAAACGTCATGCTCGAGAACTCAATCCCCGGCTCGCTGGTCGCCACGGCCGACCAGGAACGGATCCGGCAGGTGATCTTCAACCTCCTCGACAACGCGATAAAGTACGGCCGCGTTGGGGGAAAGACCGTGATAGGGGGCCGCGTGCTCGCCAACGGCCGGATCGAGATCTCCGTTGTCGACGACGGGCCGGGGATCCCGAAGGAGTCCCACGAGCGCATATTCGAGCGTTTCTACCGGGTGGACAAGGCGCGCTCCCGGGAGCAGGGGGGCACGGGCCTCGGGTTGGCGATCGTCAAGCACGTGGTCCAGGCGCACGGGGGCGAGGTCCGGCTGGAGTGCGAGTCCGGGTCAGGGTCCGCCTTCATCTTCTGGCTCCCGCCGGGCGCGCCGCCGCAGTGAGGGCCGGGGCTTGCGCCCCGATCAGAATAGCCGCGAGAGGAATAGAAAGCCCGCGCCCAGGAGCGCCGTCACCGGGAGGGTCAAAACCCACGCCCAGACGATGCGCTCGACGATTCCCCACTTTACGGCGCTGAAACGCTTGGTCGCGCCAACGCCCATGATTGAGGTAGAGATCACGTGGGTCGTCGAAACGGGAATGCCGAACCTCGAGGCCCCGTAGATCACGAGGGCCGCCGTCGTCTCGGCGGCGAAACCCTGGACCGGCTGCAGCTTGGTCAAGCGCAGTCCCATCGTCCGGATGATGCGCATGCCGCCACCGGCGGTCCCGGCCGCCATCGTCAAGGCGCACGCGACGACGATCCATTTCGGCACCGCGTCGAAGACAGGGATCCGCAGGAACACGGCCCAGCCGGGCAGGTGCGCGAAGAGGCCCCCCCGGGTCGCCGTGAACAGCGTGAGGGCGACGATGCCCATCGTCTTCTGGGCGTCGTTGGAGCCGTGGCTGAAGCCCATGAAGCCCGCGCTCAAGAGCTGGGCCTTGCCGAAGACGCCCGAGACGATCCGCGGGCGCACCCGGCACAGGCACACCATGATGGTGCTCATGAGCAGCATCCCGCCGACGAAGCCAATCATGGGCGAGGCGAACATCGGCAGGACAACCTTGGGCCAGAGGCCGGTCGACCAGCGCAGGACCTCCCAGTTGCCGCCGGATCCGGCCAGCGTCGCGCCGCACATTCCTCCGATCAGCGCATGGGACGAGCTGGACGGCAGCCCGAGCCACCAGGTGAAAAGGCCCCATGCAATCGCAGCCACCAGGGCGCAGAGTACGACGGAGGTATTGACCGCGTTCGTATCGACGAGCCCCTTTCCTATGGTCGAGGCAACCGCGGTGCCAGAGAGGGCCCCCACGAGGTTCCAGGACGAGGCCCAGGCAACCGCGAGGCGCGGCGTCAGCACCTTGGTGGAGATTACGGTGGCGATCGCGTTGGCGGTGTCGTGAAAGCCGTTGATGAACTCAAACACCAGTGCGGCCGCCAGAACGAAGGCGAGAAGCGTCATTGGGCGCTTCGCGTCACGAATGCTTAAGCACCACCTGGACGACGATCATCCCGGCGTTGCGGCACCGGTCGACCGCCTGCTCGACCATCTCGAAGATCTTCTGGAGGATGACCAGCTCCTTAGCCCCGCAGGGCCCGTTGTAGAGCTCCTTCAGCTTCGCCAGCATCACCTTGTCGGCCTCGGCCTCCGCGAACTGCAGGCGGTCGTTGGCCTCGCGGATCGAGTCGACCGAGGAGCCGCGCCGCAGCTGCCTCACCATGAAGACAAGGGCTTCCGCCGCCTGGCTCATGAGTTCGGCCTGCCGGACGAACATCTCGTGGGGAACGGAGCCCGGGTAGATCGACAGCCGCTCGACGATCCTTTCCACCTGCTTCGGAATGCGGTACAGCGCGACCGAGAGCGCCTCGATGTCCTCCCGGTCGATGGGAGTGACAAAGGTCTTGCCCAGCGCCTCCGTCATGAGGTGCCGGATGCGCTTCTCCCTCCTGCGGGCCTGGATGAACTCGTCGAGGCCCGCGGGCTGCTTCCCAGCGTCGATCTGGCGCAGAAGCTGGACGAAGAGGTCGACACTCACCTTTGCCTCCTCTGCGCCCCCCTCGAGCAGGTCGAAAAACACGTCGTGCCTGCCGATCAACCTCGTGAGAAAGTTCATCGAGGGTAACTGCTAGGCGGGCCCCGTGCCGATGGCGACGCAAAACGCGATTCGCGGGCCGTCAGACGCCCCGCAGCCGCATCCAGACGAGGCCGATCCATTCGTGGACGGCGAGCGTGCTGCGCTCCAGCGACTCGGAGTCACAGGCGAGGTCAGTCCATCGCAGCCGAGTCCCAATGCGCGAGACGAAGTCGGCGGGGCAAGGGGCAAAGTCGACCCCCGCCCTGCGGAACAGTGCCGCCGCCCGGGGCATGTGCCAGGCGGACGTGACGAGCGCGACGCGCGCGCCGCCGACCAGCCGGGCGACGGCGAGCGACTCGTCCTCGGTGTCGAGGGCGGTGTCGATGAGCATGATCCGCGCCGGGTCGATCCCGAGCGATTCGGCGGCCCGCGCGAGCACGTCGGCGTGGGTGGGGCGGCCGGGCTCCCCGGGCCCGCTGACAATGAGCCGCGAGCCCGGAAGGGCCCCGAGGAGCCTGGTCGCCTCGACGATCCGGGCCAGCGCCGAGGAGGAGAGCTTTCCCGTGGCCGGGATGCCCGGCATGTCGGCGTGCCCGCCGCCGAGGACGACCACGAACCTGCACCCGGCGATCGGCGCCGGCGCGGGGGAGCCCGCGGCCATCTCCGGGACCGCGGGGTAGCGGCCCTCGAGGGGCCCTAGGAGAAGGCAGCTGACGGCCTTGTTTGAGAAGAGCAAGAGAAGCGCCGCGGCGCAGCACAGGATCGCGCGCCCCATCCTCGAACGGCGGGGCGAGCGGACGAGGAGGAGCCCCGCCGCGAGCAACAGCAGACACAGCGGCAGGGGCATCAGCCAGAACGAGACGGACTTCTTGAGCCAGAACACGGCTCAGCTCTGGGGCTTCAGCTGGGCGATGATCGCCCCGAACTCCGGCACGTTCTTCAGGCCCTGGAGGTCGGGGTCGTGCAGCATCCACTCAAAATCGCGGTATCCTAGCCGCACCGCGTGGCGCAGGGAGCGCAGCGCGTCCGAGTGGCGCTTGCTGAGGGCGAGGCTGCACGCGAGGTTGTAATGCGCCGTTGCGTTCGCCGGCTGGAGGCGCACGAGCCTGCGGTCCATCCTGAGGCCGTCCGCTATCCGGCCCACCTTGGTGTACAGGCCCCCGAGGATCTCGATCACCTCGACGCACTGCGAGTCGTGCCGCAGGACCGTCTCAAAAAAGCCGATCTCGAAGGCGGTGTCGCGCGGGGTCTCGTCGTGCATCGGGAGCGCGGGCCCGCCTCAGGGCCTCTTGGGGCAGTGGCCGGTGTCGCGCAGGAGGTTGCACCGGGCGCTCACCTGCAGGCGCTGGGAGACGGGCGACAGCCCCAGCTTCGAGGACACCGTGCTGCCGTACCACTCCATGAACGGGGCGCTGATCTCGAAGATCCGGTCGCAGTCGAGGCAGACCACCTGGGCGATCTGGGTGTTCTCCTCGGAGGTCGGCATGTAGAACTTCTCGCCGCTGCCGATGTCGATCTCGCGCAGGAGCGCGCTGCGGGTCATGATGGGAAGCGTGCGGTAGACCGTGGCGCGGGACACCGAGTCGTCGATCGACCTGGCGTAGCTGAGCAGCTGCTCGGCGGTGAAGTGCTCCTTCCTTGCGAACGCGGCGTCGAATATGGCCAGCCTCTGGCTGGTCACCCGGAGACCTTTCTGGGCTAGGAATTTCCTGAATCGTTCCCGGGCCGAGGGGATACTCACGGCCCGGATTGTCTCCCGCGGGGCTCGGAGCTGTCAATTCGATCCCTTGGGCCGCGCAAAGGGGGATTGCGCGTGCCCGCGCGCGGGAGCTCAATCTCGTCCATCCCCGCGATGATCGTCGGCGTCCATCCGTTGGCCGGTTTTGACAAGGTCCTGCACTACAAGGTGCCGGAGCCCCTGCGGGCGGCGGCGGCCGTGGGCTCCCTCGTCAGGATCCCGGTCGGCCACGCGATGCGCATCGGGGTAATCGGGGCCATCGGGCCTCCGGACGACTATCCCGTGGACCGCCTCAAGCCTGTCGCCCAGGTCATGTATCCCTTCCCCGCGCTGACGCCGGACCTGCTCGGCCTCGCCAGGTGGATGTCCGCCTACTATGCGGCGCCCCTCGACTCGGTCATCGAGGGTATGATTCCCGCGGCCGTGCGCCGGGGCGCGCGGGCGCGGGTGGAGAGGCTCCTCTCGGTCGGCAGGCGGGTCGCCGGCGGCGAGCTCGCTGCCCTGGCGCGCAGGGCCCCCGCCCAGGCCCGCCTCTACGCGTTCCTCGAGGCCCAGGTCCGGCCCCAGGAGAGGGGGCTCATCCTTTCCCGCACGGGGACGTCGGCCTCGACCGTGCGCGCGCTCATCGGGCGCGGATTGGTGCGCGAGTCCGCGACGCGGGTCGAGCGCGAGGGATACTCGGACGACCTGGGGCGCGGCGAGCTCGTCGCGGCCCAGCCCCACGCCCTCAACCCCGAGCAGGCCGGCGCCGTCGCGGCGCTCGCGAAGGCCGTCGCGGGCGGAAAGTTCGCCGTGTCGCTCCTGCACGGGGTCACGGGGTCGGGAAAGACGGAGGTTTACCTGCGCGCGATCCAGGCCGCCCTCGAGTCCGGCGGAGGGGTCATCCTCCTCGTGCCCGAGGTCGCCCTCACCCCGCAGACCGTTGCGCGCCTGCGCTCGAGGCTCGAGGCCATCGCCCCGGGGCACCGCTGCGTCGTCTGGCACAGCCACCTGAGCGAGGGCGAGCGCCTCGACGGATGGCTGGCGCTGGCCTCCGGCGAGGTCCGGATCGCTGTCGGCGCGCGCTCCGCGGTCTTCGCCCCCGTGCGCGACCTGCGCCTCGTCGTCGTCGACGAGGAGCACGAGCCCGCCTACAAGCAGGACGAGAGCCCCCGCTACCACGGCCGGGACGTCGCCGTCATGCGGGCGAGGCTATGCGGCGCCCATTGCCTGCTCGGCTCGGCCACCCCCTCGCTCGAGAGCTACGCCAACGCCCTCGCCGGGAGGTACGGGCTCCTCCAGCTCACCAAGCGCGTAGACTCCCGCAGCCTCCCCTCGTTCAACGTCGTCGACATGCGCATCGAGGTGGCGCGCCAGCGCGGGGCGGCGGCGCTGTCGCGCACCCTCGCGGACGCCATGCAGGCTCGGTTCGACCTCGGCGAGCAGATCATCCTCTTCATCAACCGCCGCGGCTATTCGCCGTCGATGCAGTGCCGCAAGTGCGGGTCCGTCGAGGAGTGCCCCCACTGCAGCGTCTCGATGACCTACCACCGATCTGACGAGACGCTGCGCTGCCACCTGTGCGGCGAGCAGCGCCCGGCCCCGGTGCGCTGCCCGAAGTGCGGTGCGCCCGACATCCGCTGGCGCGGCCTCGGAACCCAGCGCGTGGAGGAGGCGGTCAGGCGGGTGCTTCCCCGGGCGCGGGTCGAGCGGATGGACACCGACACGATGACCCGCAAGAACCGCTTCCGCGAGCTGCTGGGCGAGTTCCGCAGCGGGAAGATCGATGTCCTGGTGGGGACCCAGATGATCGGCAAGGGCCTGGACTTCCCCAACGTGACGCTCGTGGGGCTCGTCGACGCCGACCTGTCGATGCACATCCCGGACTTCCGCGCGAACGAGCGCACGTTCCAGCTCCTCGTCCAGGTCGCGGGCCGGGCGGGCAGAGGGGACCGGGCCGGAGAGGTCGTCGTCCAGAGCTTCACGCCTCAGTCCGAGGCGGTCCAGTTCGCGCGGCGCGCGGACTACGCGGGGTTCGCGGACGCCGAGCTCGGCATCCGCCGCGAGTTCGGCTATCCGCCGCACAGGCACCTCATCCGGCACCTCTTCCGGGGGACGAATCCCGACAAGCTAAAGTTCGTCTCGGAGCAGTGGGCAAAGCGCGCCCGCGGCGTCCTCGGCGGCCGCGCGGAGTTGCGCGGCCCCGCGCCGGCGCCCTTCGAGAAAATACGCGACGAGTACCGCTGGCAGCTCTGGTATTTTGTCCACAGCGTGACGAAGGTCATCGGCGACATCTCCCGGCTCAGGGACGGGTTTGAATGGCCGGAGGGCGTTACCCAGATTCTTGATGTGGACCCGGTGAACCTGGTCTGATAGGCAGGCGGCCATGCTAGTCCACGCCGTCTACTTCTGGCTGAAGCCGGAACTCACCGCCGCCGAGCGCGCCCGCTTCCGCGCCGAGGTCAAGAAGCTCGCCGCGATAAAGACGATCGAGAGGATCCACATCGGGGCGCCGGCCTCCGTCCCCGAGCGCAGCGTGACCGACAGGACCTTCGACCTCGCGCTGACCATCATGTTCAGGAGCGCGGCGGCGCACGACGCCTATCAGATCGACCCCATCCATCTCTCGTTCGTGGAGCAAAACGAGGGGTCCTGGGTGCGGGTGCAGGTCTTCGATTCCGAGGACTGAGCGGGCGCGGCTTCCCCCCGACAATCCATCCCCGTCCGGCTCGGCCGTGGGCTCAGGCGGTCCTTGACGCCTTCTCGGCGGCCTCCGCAGATCTCCGTCAGGATGGGCCTGAAGCTCGTCCCGGCGCATTTCGGCACGCAAATGCCGACGATCGTGGCCGCGATGAAGGCGTTTTTGGCGGCGGGATTTGACAAAGGTCTGCTGACATGCGGCGGATTCTTTGAGCTGCATGCCCAAGCCGTTCTTAGCCGGCGCCTTATGCTGCCTACCTAGGGTCCCTGATGCCGGCGCACCCAGTCCCTGCAGTCGTCGGGCGTGTCGAGGTCCAGGCCCATCTCGGGAAGGTCCTCCGCGGCCACCAGGCCGGGCCGCCCGTTGAGCAGCCTGCGGGCTCCCTCGTCGCCCTCCAGTGCCGCGAGCGCCGCGAAATGCTCGCGGCCAAACACGGCGGGCGCCCCGTTGCGCCCGCTGTACCGGGCGGCGGCGATGAGCCCGGTTGCCCGGTGGAGGGCGGCGAGCCGCCCTATGATTGCCGGGGAGAGGGCCGGCTGGTCGCAGAGGGCCACCAGCACCGCGTCGAGGGCTGGCTCGGCGCCGAGCAGGGCGGAGAGTCCGAGCCTTATCGACGAGGCGATGCCCGACGACCACGCCGGATTGAACACGACGGAGACCGGCTGGCGGGCTATCGCTGCCCGGACCCTCTCGGCATCCGCCCCGACCACGACGACCACCGGGCGCGCCGGTGACCCGAGCACCGCCTCGACGGCCCCGGCGACGAGCGGCCTTCCGCCCAGCTCCAGCAGCTGCTTCGCGGAGCCCATCCGCGACGAGCCCCCGGCGGCGAGGACGACCGCGCCCAACCGCGGCTCGCCCCGGGGCTCAGGCTCCCGCTCAGGCATGGATTGGGAGGGTGCGCTCTCGCAGCGGCCGGCCGTCGCGCCCGGCCAGGACGGCCATCATCTCGGCGATGATGCACAAGGCGACCTCCTCGGGTCCCTCGGCCCCCAGGTCGAGGCCTACCGGAGCGTGCAGGCGCGCCAGCATCTCCGGCGTCGCGGCGAAGCCCTCCTGCGAAAGCTCGGCCAGTATCCTCTCCGACCGGCCCTTTGCCCCGAGCATTCCCAGGTACGCAAGGGGGAGCGGCAGGAGATGGCGCAGCAGCGGCCGGTCGTGCACGTAGTGGTGCGTCATGATGACGGCGAGGGAGCCCGGCGCCGGCTGCGCCCGGGCGACAAGCTCGTCCGCCGGGGCCGTGACCAGGCTGGCCACGCCGGGGAACCTGGCCTCGGTGGCCAGCGCGGGCCGCGGATCCGCGACGCTCACCCTCCATCCAAGTTCGCGCGCAAGCCGGGCGAGGGGCCGGGCACCGTCTCCCGCCCCGAAGATGGAGAGCGAGACCAGGGGCTCGACGGTCTCTAGGAACACGCCCGCCGCCGCGAGGCGCGCCGCGGCCCGCCCCTCCCGCAGGAACGTCCCCCTGGGCCCGGGCCCGCCCCAGACGACCGCAAGGTCCGTCGCGCGGCCCGCCCTGAAATTGTCGGCGACCGCCGCGGCCCAGTCGGGGCTTGCGCGCACGGGTTCCAGAAGGACGCGGATCACGCCGTGGCAGCCGAGCCCGACGCCCCACAGGAGATCGTTGTCGGCCGTCGTGTCGTAGACGGCGAGCTCCGCCAGGCCGGTCGCCGACACGTGCCCTGAGCGCTCTATCAGGTCCTCCTCGAGGCATCCTCCGCTTATCGAGCCTATGCGCAGTCCGTCCTCCGTCACGAGCATCCTCGCGCCCGGCTTGCGGTAGGACGACCCCTCGACCGTGACCAGCGTCGCCAGGACGCCCCCGCGCTTGGCGCCGTTCAGGTGTCCGACAATCGCCTGCAGCTCCTTCATCGCAGGCGCCTCGGGCGGATCTGCAGCCCGCTCAGGACCACGAAAGGTCGGTCCGGGAGATCGGGAACTGCCGGACCCGCTTGCCGGTTGCGGCAAAGATCGCGTTGCAGACCGCGGGCGCGAGCGGCGGGAGGGCCGGCTCTCCGAGGCCGGTCGGCGGATAATCCGTCTTGATGAAGTGGATCTCTATCGCCCTGGGCGCGTCGGGGATGCGCAGCATGGTGTAATCGTCGAAATTGGCCTGCACGACCCGGCCCTGCCGGATGTCCAGCTCCTGCATCCATGCGGCGCTCAATCCGTCGATGATCGAGCCCTGCACCTGATTCTCGGCGCCGCTCAGGTTCACGATCTGCGAGCCGACGTCCACGGCCGCGACGACGCGGTCGACCCTGAGCTCGCCCTTGGGAGACACCGTCACCTCGGCCACCTCCGCGATGTAGCCCTGGTGGCTGAAGAAGTAGCCCAGCCCCATTCCCTTGCCGCGGGCCAGCGGCTTTCCCCAGCCGGACTTCTCGGCGACCTGGCGCAAGACATTGCGCATGCGGGCCGCGTTGTAGGGGCGGCTGCGCTCGCCGGTGCCGGGGACCATGTCCCTGTCGCCGAGCACGGCGATGTTGAACTCCACGGGGTCCCTGCCCGCGGCGTGGGCGAGCTCGTCGAGGAAGGAGCAGATCACCCATGCGTACGTGTTGCTTCCCGGTGCCCGCCAAGGGCCCTGGGGGATCCCGTTCTCGAGGTTGCTGTCCAGCTGGAGGTAATTCGGCACGAAGCGGGCGGGATATTCGTCGGAGCCCATGGTGGAGCCGAAGGCCACGTGGTGGGTGCGCCACGCGCTCAGCCCGCCCTGGGAATCGACGGCGCCCTTCAGGAAATGAAAACCGCCCGGCCGGTAGTGGTCGTGCTGCATGTCGTCCGCGCGGTTCCAAGTCAGCTTGACCGGCGCCCCGACCCGCTGGGAGATCGCCGCAGCCTCGGCCACCGGATCCGAGTCGAGCCTCCGGCCGAAGCCGCCGCCGATGCGCGTGATGGTCACCTCGACCTTCTCGGGCTCGATGCCGAGGACCTGGGCCGCAAGCTTGCGCGCGGAGTCGGGGTTCTGCGTCGGGGCCCAGATCTCCGCCCGGTCGCCGTGGACGTGGGCGAGGCAGTTCTGGGGCTCGAGGTTGACGTGGGAGATGAACGGGTAGGAGTACGCGGCCTCGACCACGTGCGCCGCCGCGGCGAAGGCCTTGTCGATGTCGCCGTCCCTCCTGACCTCCCTTACGTTCTGCGCGCCGGGGGCCGCGGCCGCCAGCTCCCGGGCCTGGCGCGCGAAATCGTCCCAGCTGCTGTTGGGGAACCGGCCGTCCTCCCATTGGACCTTCAGCTGCTTGCGTGCGCTGAAGGCGGCCCACGTGGATTCGGCCACGATCGCCACCCCGGGCACGAGTCCGGTCAGCTGGCCCGCCGGCACCGTGCGGTCTATGATGAACGCGTCGCGGACCCCCGGAAGCGACTTCACCTGCTCGACGTTGGCGCTCAGCGGGCGCGCGCCCCACACGGGGCTCTTCTCGTAGACGGCGTACACCATCCCGGGGCGCGACTGGTCGATCCCGAACAGGGGCTGCCCGGTGACGACCTTGGGGTTGTCGACCCCGCCGATCCTCTTTCCAAGGAGCGTGAAGTCCTTCGGGTCCTTCAGCCTGACGGAATCCTCGGGCGGGACCGGGAGGGTGGACGCCTTCGCCACCAGCTCGCCGAACTTGATCGAGCGCCCGGTGGGCGCGTGCCGGACCGCGCCGTCGGCGGCGACGCATTCGCTCGCGGGCACGCCCCAGGTCTGGGCCGCCGCCTCCACCAGGACGGTGCGCGCTGTGGCGCCCATCTTGCGCATCAGCGTGTATGACATCGGCGTCGACATGCTCCCGCCCGCGAACTGCGGGCCGAAGACCGGGTCGAGCTGGGCCGAGACCACCCTCACGTTTCGCCAGTCGGCCCCGAGCTCCTCGGCGACCACCATCGGCAGAGACGTCTTGATCCCCTGGCCGACCTCCGGGCGCGCCGAGAACACGGTGACGGTCCCGTCCGGGGCTATCCGGATAAAGGCGTTCGGGATGAAAAGGCCGCCCTCCTTCTCGACACCAGCCGCCGCCGGCTCCGCCGCGCCCGCGGGCCTGACGTAGTGCCCGAGGACGAGGCCGCCCCCGGCCATCGCGACGATCCTCAGGAACGAGCGCCGGTCGAGCGGCGTCTGGAGCACCGCGCTCATGCCCGGGCCTCCTTGGCCGCGGCAGCGATCTCGGCCGCCCGGTGAATGCCGGCCCTGATCCGGTGGTAGGTGGCGCACCGGCAGATGTTGCCGGACATCGCGTCGTCAATGTCGCCGTCGGTCGGGTTGGGATTGTTCGCGAGGAGCGCAGCGGCAGACATGATCTGCCCGGGCTGGCAATAGCCGCATTGGGCGACGTCGAGCTCGCACCACGCCTTCTGCAGCGGATGGGACCCGTCCGGCGAAAGGCCCTCGATCGTCGTGATGGGGGCCCCGGCGGCCGCCGACACCGGCATCATGCACGACCTGATGGGCGCACCCGCCAGGTGCACGGTGCACGCGGCGCATTGGCCGATGCCGCATCCGAACTTCGTGCCGACGAGGCCGAGGCTGTCGCGAAGGACCCAGAGGAGGGGCGTGTCGGCGGCGACGTTCACCACGCGCGACTGGCCGTTTACTCTGAGGGTGAACTTGCTCATTTATCCGCCGTTTGGTGCCGCGTCACCCTACTGGGCATCGAATGTCTGTCAACAGCCCGGGGCGGGAACCGCCTTGGAACCCGGGCCCGGCGCGGGCCCGAATGGCGGGCGGCGCGCCGAAGGTCACATCAGGGGATGGACGATCGCGTAGATGCCGAAGCCGGCAAGGACGCAGCCGGAGAGGCGGTTGACGGCCCGCAGCCAGGCGGGCGTCACGCGCGACCGAAGCAGGCCGACGCCGCCGCTCAGGATCAGCCACCAGAGTGCAGAGCCCGCAAAGACGCCAAGGACGAGCCTGGCGGCGCCCGGATAGTCGGCCGAGATGCCAAGCCCGATGGCCGAGAACACGGCCGCGAAGGAGAGGATGGTCGCCGGATTCGCGAGGGTTAGCAGAAGCGTCGACCCGTAGATCGCGAGCATGCTGTCGGCGGCAGCCGGCGCGTCCTGCGCCGGCCTGCTCAGGAAGGTCCGGATGCCGATGCAGCACAGGAAGGCGCCGCCGATCAGGCCGAGCGGGGTCTGGTGCCTCACCAGGAAGCCGGACACCGCCGTGAGGCCGAACCCCGCCACGCAACCGTAGGCGGCGTCCGCCGAGGCGGCACCCAAGCCGGCGGCAAAGCCCTTCCAGGTGCCGTCTGCCAGGGAGCGGCGAATGCACAGGACCCCGATCGGGCCGACGGGAGCGGCGATCGAAAAGCCTATGGCCGCGCCTTTTAGGAAATAACCCAGTTCCATCCGCCCGATCCTTGCGCGGTGCCGGCCGTCACCGCCAAACAAAAATGGGCCGCGGGGCCAGGGCCGGTCCCGCTCCGGCCGGGACGGTGCCGCGCCCGGGCAGGCGATCAGTATTCTCCCCATTTCACGGGCGTTTGACTTTCCCTTTGCCGGTTCGTGATACTGCGCCAAGTGCCTTCCGTGAAACACGTCCCCAGAATCTGCATGATTCTAGGCGCCAGCCTCGCGAGCTGGCTGGCTGCGGTCCCCGCGGAGGCGCAATCCAACAACTCTCAGAAATCCAATGGGTTCCTGCTGGTTGCCAACAAGGGCAACGACACGCTTTCCGTCGTCGAGGTGAACCTGGGGATCCAGGTCGCGGTGATACCCGAGGGCGCCACGACTGGCCACGAGGTGGCTGTCTCGCAGGACGGCAGGCGCGCGTTTGTCCCGATCTACGGCAGCGCTGGGGTCGGCCAGGCGGGCACCGACGGGCGCCTCATACGGGTGATGGACCTTCGGAAGTCCAGGATCGTCGGCACGGTCGACTTGGGCAGGGGGATGCGCCCGCACCGCCCCGTCGTCGGGCCGAAGGACGGCCTCTTGTATGTCACCACGGAGCTCGATGACTCCGTCACGATCATAGACCCGAGGTCCCTGAGGATCGTGGGCTCCATTCCCACCGGCAGCCCGCAGTCGCACATGCTGGCCATCTCGAGCGACGGCCTCCTCGGCTACACGGCGAACGTCAATCCCGGCTCCGTGTCGGTCCTCGACCTGAAGTCGCGCAGGCTCGTCACGACGATTCCCGTCGCGCCCATCATCCAGCGCATCGCGCTGTCGGCCGACGACCGCATGGCGTTCACGGCGGACCAGACCGCCGCGCGCCTTGTCGTCATCGACACCGGTACGAATTCCGAAAGCGCGTCGATCCCGCTGCCGGGCCTCGGCTTCGGAACCGCCGCTACTCCGGACGGCCGATGGCTGATCGTGGCGCTTCCCGCCATCGACATGGTGGGCGTTGTCGACCTGACAACGATGACCGTGGTGCACACCCTGAACGTGCCCAAGGCCCCGCAGGAGGTGCTCGTGCGGCCGGACGGGGACGTGGCCTACGTCTCCTGCGACGCGAGCGGGCAGGTCGCTGTCATCAACGTGGGGACCTGGAGGCTCGAGCGGCTGATCACCGTCGGGCCCGTGGACGACGGCCTGGCCTGGGTGAAGGCGAACTGAATCGGCCGTGCGCGGGCCTTCGGGCCCGCGCGGGACCCGGTCAGGGCGCGAAGAACCTGGAGAAGACCTCGTCGCACTCGCGCGCCATGGAGAAGTCCCTTCCGGTGAGGCCCCCCTTGTCATGCGTCGTCAAAGCCAGCGTCACCTTGTTCCAGCGGATGTCGATGTCGGGATGGTGGTTGCTCTTTTCCGCCCTCACGGCGACCCGGTTCACGAATCCGACCGCCTCGGGGAAGGCCTCGAATTCGAATCGCCGGCGGATGGTCTTGCCGCGCTTCGACCATTGGGGGAGCGACTTCAGTTGGCGGCTAATCTGTTTGGCGTGCAGGGTCTTCATCTCGGTGAGGGGGTTGGAATGGCGCCCGGGGCTGTCGTTCCCCGGGGGCGGCCGCAACATATCACGTTCCGCCGCCATTGCCAGCGCACCGCCCGCCTCCTGGGACGGCGCTACTGGTTGAGGACGTGGTCGGCCGCGAGGATCAGGAACACGTAGTCCGATGTCGGGTAGCCCAGGCAGTACTCGCCCTGCTGCCAGATGAACGGCCATTCGAGGAGCTCCGGGAAGTCCGGTCGGATGAGGGCCGTCCCGGAGGCGATGCCCCCCGGGATGTAGGACCAGTCGGCTCGATTCATGCCGTAGGCGGGGATCAGCGACCTGGCGCCGACGCCGGAGACGAACGACGCCGTGTTCGAGCCGGGATGGCAGCCGAGGATGAAGTCGATCGCGTGCAGCATGTATGTCGTGGGGAATATGTCCGGCGCCCCGGCGTGGAGGAAGTACTGCTGGACGCCGAAGCGCTGGATCTCCCATCCGGCCCCCCAGATGTCCGGGCTGTAGGGGATGCCGTATGGCGTCTCCTTCTCCAGGGCGTCGATCCGCTCGCGGCAGGGGCCGAACGCGGCCCTCATCTTCGCGGTGAAGGCCGCGTCCTTAAGGAGCGGAATGGCCCGCGCGCCGAGCCAGCCGATGTGGTCGACCCTCGCCGCGATCTGGTCGCCCAGGCCCAGGATGGTGTCGGCGTATTCCTTCTCGCCGGTGGTCTGGTAGAGCTCGATCGCCGGCTCGAGCCGGAAGACCGAAGAGTCCGCCGCCCGCGCGCTCTTCCAGAGCTCCCTGGCTATGCGCAGGCAGTCCTTGGCGAGCGGGTCGTTGAAGCCCGTGAGCGCCCGGGACGCGGCGGCCAGGGCCCCGGCGACGTCCAGCTCGCGCCGCGCGTTCTCCTCGGTGAAGACCCAGCGGTCGTCGGCCGAGCCCTCGGACCCGAGCGGGGGCAGGTGGTCGATCTTGGGCTCGGCCTGCGAGCCGGAGACGGCGGCCTCGGCGAGGATCTTCATCGCCTCGCCGTTGGTGTCGTGGAAGACCTTGTTGTCGGTCATGTCGGCGGCGTCGCCGAGGAACGTGTACTGGTGGAGCGACGCGTCCTGGATGCCGCGGTATAGCCTGCCCATGGAGTTGTAGCCGCCGACGATCGTGAGCACGCCGTGCTCGATCTGCTGGAGGACGTCGGGCTTCCCGTCGGGGCGGTGTATCTCGACGATGCGCGTCGCCTGGTCGACCGTCGTGTCGTCGAGGGTCGGGTGGAAGAGCTCCCACGCGAGCGCCAGGCCGTGGACCGTGTCGGCCTGGGACTCGATGCGCAGGTCGTGGTCTCCCGCGTCGAACCAGCCGCCGCGGTCGAGGCCGGGGACGTGATCGCCGGGCTGGAACCGGGTGAGGGTGGAGGGGCCCTGCACGTAGTCGTCAAAGTGGTTGTGGTTGACGGGTGCCATGAGCGCGTCGTCGATGTGGGAGAGCCCGTGCCAGACGCGGTAATGGTCGTTCACGCGCATGTGGGCCATCTGGACGGGCAGGAAATACTCGACCGTCGGCTGCCAGACGTTGCGCTCGAACACGCGGTCGCCGATCTCGAAGACGTTCGAGCGCTTGTCGCCGTATCCGACGGCGTACATTCCCGGCCGCACGGCGTCGCTGAAGTCGAACTGCAGGTATCGGTAGCGCAGGAAGCGCCCCCAGTCCCTGGCCGGAGCCTCCGCGACGCGCTCGAATCCGGTGTCCGTGACCCGCCAGAGCGTCGCCGTCTTAAGGTCCGTCTCGTGCTGGTCGAGCTCGATGACGGCGACCTTGCGCTGCTTGGGGTGGTAGCCGACCTGGGAGACCTGGATGACGGGCTCCGACTTCCATCCGGGGATCGCGTGCGGGGCGACCAGCCACTCGATGGCCCCCTTCGTCGCGCCCGCCGGCACCAGCGAGCGGGCCACAAACCAGCCGTTGTTGTGCTGCGCGCGGCCGTCGAGGAGCACGATCTCGCCGCCGCGCAGGGCCTCGATCGTCATGCGCTGGCCCTCGGACTCGGGCGCGACCACGAGCCTTGTGCCGCGGCCGAGCGGGGCGAGCTCGTAGTCGCCGTCGGCTTCGGCGCCGGGCCCGTTGGCCTGCCGCGGGAAAATGCCGCGCTGGGCCCCAAGCTCGTACGACTTTCCGAAGAGGATGCCGGGGAAAAGCTCCAGGTTGAAGCCGACCTTGCCGACCCAAGCGGCGGGAAGCGGCTGGTCGAGGTCGACGACGATGCGGAAGGCGCGACCGTCGGGCCGGATCTTCAGGACGTAGCCCAAGTTGAGGTCGGGATAGGCGATCGGGTTCAGGCCCTTCCGGTTCTGGCTCTCGTTGGGATAGGACATGCGCACGCTGATCTCCTGGGCGGCGCGGTCGACCTCGCGCTTGCCGACGGAGGGCGTCGGCTGCCACTGTCCGGGCGTGGGCTCGAGCCGGACGTCGCCGTTGGTCGCGATCCGCTGGCCGTTCTGGATGATGCTGATGCCACCCTGGTGGCCCTCGGGATAGTAGTCGTGCGCGAGCATCACGTTGAGCCCGGTCATCTCGAGGTACTCCTGGTCGTTGATCGACAGCGCCTCCTGCGCCGTCAACCGGGCCGGGCCGGCCGCGAGGGCCAGCCCGAGCGCGAGGATTGCGTTGCCGCGCATGCCTCTGAGCAGCCTTGTCCGGGGAGGGGTATTCAAGCGAGGGCCTTGATAGGGTTATGCGGGGCGATTGCAATGCCCGCGGCGCGCGGGCCGCGTCAGACGTCGATTGCCACGACCTCGTGGGCCGCGAAGGGTGGCACCGTCAGGTCCAGCCACTCTCCCGCCTGGCGGAACTCCGGCGTCGAGCCGGACACGAGCAGGCGCAGGCCGCGTGCGGTGAGCCCGGCGGGCATGCGCACGCGCACCTTCTGCTCGCCCACCGGGATCAGCTCGCGGATCGGCCCCTTCAGCATCATCGGGTTGGTCAGGTTGACGAGATGCACTGTGAGCGAGCTGCGCTGGAGCCAGATTGTCACGTCGAGCACTCCCGGTCCGGACACTGTCACCGGGGGTTCCTCGTTCGTCGCCCAGAAGACCGCGTTTCGAAGCAGCTTGCCGTGGTCGACGGCGAGGACGTCCCAGTAGGTCCGGTCGACGTCCCACGGGAAGTAGGCGACGCGGCCCCCGCCGGGAAGCTCGCGCAGGAATGCCTGCGGGATGTCCGTGCGCGGCTGGCGCGCGTAGACTTTCTCCATGGGTAGGTCGGGATAGGGGGGGATAAGCGTGAGCGGCGGGGAGGGATAAGGCGCGTTGGCGGCGACCTCGACGCGCCACACGCCGTGGATGATCCGCGGCGCGTCCTCGAGGCCGCGCAGGAGCGGGTGCGCCGGCGCCGACTCATGCTCGAGGCGCAGATAGGCGTTGTGCATCGGGCCCTCGCTCCGGCCGCCCCAGCTCGCGCCGAAGAGGTCGGCCAGGCCGAAGTCCCGGCGGGAGGCGCCCCACTCGTCGCAGAGCGAGGTCTCTGAGGTGGCGACCAGGCCGCCGCCGCGCCGGACGAACTGGCGGAGCTGGTCGCACTGCGCGTCGGACAGCGCGGCGATGTTGGGCAGGATGAGCGTCTTGAACGGCGCGAGGCGCGCGGCGTCCAGCAGGCGGTCGTGCACCATCTCGAAGGGGACGCGCGCCTCGACGAGCGCCTGGTACCAGCCGAGGGCAGCGTCCTCGACGCCGCCAGGCGCCCCGCGCTCGCCGGGATAGAACCACGCCGTCTGCTGCGAGTAGACGATGGCCACCCTCGCGAGCGGGCGCTCATTGCGCAGGTAGCGCTCGGCGCCGTGGCACCAGGCGTAGATCTCCTCCACGGGCTTGAGCCAGCGGGGGTCGTTGATGGCGCCCCCGAACTTCGTGAACCAGGGGCGCATGCCGTTGGCGATCCCGTCGGCCACCCAGAGCCGCGTCTCCTCGGGCGCCTGGACGGCGTCCTTCCAGCGGTAGGCCTCGTCCAGTCCGACGCTGAAGATCCCGACGATCGGCTTGCCGCCCATGGCGGCGCGGTACTCCTTGCCGTTCTTGCCGTTGGCCCAGACGGGCATCAGGCCGCGCCGCGACTGGCGGTCGGCCATGAGGGTCGGCGCGAGCTCGCCGATCCGCTTCATGTCCATGGAGCTCGCAGCGCCCCCGCCCGTGTTCGGGATCACGCACGAGTCGGGGTTGATCTTGCGCACCTCGGCGTCCCACAGGCGCCACAGGCCGAACAGGCGCTCCTGGCGCCACAGCACGTAGGCGCGGCGGGCCGGGTCCCTCGGGTCGTCCGTCCGCGGCAGGTCGAACCCGCTTGCCGCCCTGAAGTTCGCGCGGCAGTGCTCGCAGTAACACATCCCGGCGCCGTCCCAGCGGTTGATGAAGATGCCGTCCACGCGGTAGCGCGACATGATCTCCCGCTTCACCTCGGTCATGAACTCGAAGTTGTAGGGGCCTAGGCCGCAGGTGACCCACATCTCGGGCGAGGCCCAGTGGCGGCGCGGCCGGCCGTCGGCGCCGACCGCGATCCAGTCGGGATGCGCCGCCTTCACGTCGTCGTACGTGGCGTGAGGATCGGTGCGGGCGACGACCACCATGCCGAGCCCGCGGCAGCCGGCCACGAGCTCGCCGAAGACGTCGCGATCGCCGAGCCACGCGCTGCGGTGGTGGAACGGGACCTGCGTGGGGTAGTACGCCACGCAGCCCCCCGCGCTCAGGCACGCGGCGTCGGAGTGCGTGCGCCGGAAGTAATCGAGCCAGAACCCGGCGTCAAAGTTCCCGGGGTCGTTCTCCACGAGCGTGAGCTGCGCCCACCGCATCGGCCTGTCCGTCCACGATGGCGAGGTCCGGGGCGCCGGCTGCGGCTGCTCCCCTGGCGCCCCCGCCACCCGGCCGAGCGTTATCGCCGCGCCGGCGACCGCGGAGGCCTTGATGAAGCTGCGGCGCGTGAGCTCGGGCATCTGTGGGGCGCGGGGAGGGCCTCAGGCGGGACCCGGTTGCACGGCGCGGCGGGGCGCTCTGCGGGGCGGGCGGATCACGTTACTGGGACGGCGGGGCCGCCGGGCTGCCCTGGTTCGGCTCTTCGGCGTTTGCGTACTGCAGGGCGAGCCTCAACTGGGCGATCGCGGCGTCGCACGCGGCGATGGCATCCACCCTGTGGCCGCCGAAGTCATGCGCGGCCGCCTGCAAATCGGCCTTGGCGCGCTCAAGCGCCCCGATCGCCATGCGGATCGCCGGGTGGCGTCCCCTGACGCCCGGATGCGGGCCGCCGGGCACGGCCGGGGGCGTCGGGGCGGGGGTCGTCTGCGCGAGCGAGGAGTACGTCAGGGAGGAAAGGCAGAACAGGCAGGCGAGCGACAGGCACAGGAGGCTTTTGTTCATGGTGGGGTGGGGGAACGGTCCCTCCAATGGGGGACGACCTGAAAGGAAGCCGGTTCGGCGGAAATATCAACGCCCGCCTCGTCCGCGGGCGGCCCCGTCACGGGGACGGGGCGCCCTTCTGGCGCTGCGCCCTGATCGAGGCCAGCGCCTCCGTCATCGAGGGCAGCGCGTAGAACCGGGCGAAGGCCTGGGCGCCGAAGACGACCGCGCGCGGCGGCTCCTTCGCCTCGCGCACGGCGCTCACAATGATCGCTCCGAACTCCGACGGGCTGAGGCCGGTCCAGTCGCGCGGCTTGGGCGCGCCCCCCTGAAGGAAGACCACGCGCTGGTCCGGCGCGAGGTACACGCCCACGTCCTTGGCCGCGTCTCCCGACAGGTCGCGCACGAGGAGCGGACGCTGCCCGCTGTGTCGTGCCAGGGCCAGGTCGAGCCACCCCTTCATCCTCGCGAGCTGCTCGGCGGCGCGCAGCGTCTGCTGCAGGCCGGGAGGGGCCGAGGGGCTCTCCCCCTTGTCCCGAAGGGCCACGACAAGGCCGTTGAAATCGTACTTGTCCAGGTAGAGGGCGTGCAGCTGCTGCATCACGTCCCGGCGCTTGTTGTATTCGCTTGCGAGGCTGTCCGCGAGGTCGCCGGGCGCGGCGCTGCCCGCGACTTGGGCCGCCGGCGCTGCGGCGGCTGGCGGGGCTGCGGTCGGCGGGGCTGCCCGCGGGGCGGCGGGCGGTGCGGCCGGGGCTGCCCCGGGATTCCCGGTCGAGCGGCGGCCAAAGAACGCGACGGCCGCGAGGACGACGGCCAGCGCGGCCACCGCACCGATGGCAGCGACCAGCCTGCTGCGGGCCCGCGACCCGGGCGTCCGCGCGGCGTTGGACGCGGAATCCAGGGTCTGGGCCTCGAGGATGAGGCGGTAGACGGGCACGGCCTGCGCAATGTTCTTCAGGTCGCGCGCCCCAAGGCTGACCACCTTCATCTCGAGCTTGTTCTTCACCACGTCGTAAACGGTCTGCGAGATGCAGATGCCGCCCGGCTCGGCCTCGGCCTGGAGGCGCGAGGCGATGTTGACGCCATCGCCCATCACGTCCTTGTCCTGCACCAGCACGTCGCCGAGGTGGATGCCGACGCGGTGCTGTAGCGCCCCGCCCGGGGGCCGGTCCTTCGCCTCGGCCGCGAACTGGCGCTGCATCGCCAGCGCGCAAGCCACGGCCTGGACGGCGCTCGTGAACGTGAGCAGGAGGCCGTCGCCCGTTGTCTTGAGGACCTCGCCCTTGTATTCGGCGCAGAGCTTGCGCATCTCCTCGAAGTCGCGCTGCAGCATCTGGAGCGTGGCCACCTCGTCGGAATGCATGCGGGCGCTGAAGCTGACGACATCGGTGAAGACGATGGCGGCGAGGGTGCGCTGGCTGGGGCTGCGGAAGGGGGCTGGGGTCTCCGTGGCCATGGGAACAGCCATTCAGATACAGGGCCCCGGCTCCCTGCGCAACGCCGCAGCTTCGGGTCGCCCCGGTCAATTCCGGGTCGGCTCGCCCTCAGGCGGGAGCCAGCGGTAGGCCGCTAGAAAGCGCCGGAGTCCGGGAGATTCCGCCGAGAGGGGAGGGATCCAGAGCCCGAGCCGCTCCCGGGTCCACCAGAGGCCCTCCCGGTTTGCCGGGTCGGCAAAGGCGTAGCGGTAGAGCACTGCCCGCACATAGCGCGGCGGGCTCCCGGGAAAGGGGTTGGCCGCGAAGAGCCCGACGGCGCCGCTGTCGTTGTGAAGCAGCTTCCAGGCGAGGTGCAGGGTCCACGGGTACCTTTCCGGACTAGACATGGCCGCGAACCACATCTGCCAGTCCAGGCGCAGCTGGTAGGGCGCGACCTGCGGCGGGCGCGCGGCGGGATCCACGGGCAGGCCCCGGTACGGGTAGGGCCTCCATGCGGCCGCGTCATCCGGCACCGCCGAGTCGGTGCCCTCGAACACGACGTTCATCCGCTCGCGCCCGACGGCGCCAAAGGCGCCGTAAGTGTTGACGAGCTCGAGCGGGTCGAACGACGCGTTCATCACCTGGTCGGGCGAGACCATGTTTGCGACCGGCCTGACGCTGAGGACGGCCACCGCGGCGGCAAGGACCCAGGCGGCGGCGGCCATCGGCGCGCTGGGCCGCTCCGCGTTCCTCATCCGCTCCGCCGAGGATGCCAGCGCCCTCGGCAGCACCCGGGTCCACGCCGAATCGTCAAAGCAGGCGAGCGCCGGGACGATCGTGAGCCAGTTCAGGAACGAGAGGTTGCCGCTCAGGATGAGGACCGCCTGGAAGAGGACGATCACGGCGCCGGCGGCGTGGCGCGCCCTGCGCGGTCCGAACACAAACCACGGCGCCACGAGTTCCGCCGCGTGGTTGAGCAGCACGCCGGCCTCGAGCTGCCACCTCGGCAGGAAATGAAACCACCGGCTGAGGAAGTTTGGAATAGGCTGGGTCTCAAAATGATAGAACAGCGCCGACAGATCCCGCCAGCAGGGGTCCCCGCGCAGCTTTATCAGCCCGGCCCCCAGCATGACCCGGAAGATGAGCCACCGGAACAACCAGATCACGACCTTCGGGGGCTCCCGCCCGGGCATGGGCCGCGCGTCCACGAGCGGGCAAAGGAAGATCGCGAGGAAGCCCGTCTCCAACAGCTGGAATTCCCAGCCATAGCCGTACCAATCCTGGCCGACGTGCACGAGGGACAGGTAGAGCGCCCAGAGGAGCGCGAGCACGATTGCATTCGCGAAGCCCGCGGCGACCGCCAGCGAGAGAGCGAACCCGGTCCAAGCCGCCGCCAGCAGTGCCCCGTCGGAATGGGCGAACCAGAAGACAGAGGGCAGCCTCGCGAAGCCCGCCCCCGTCGAGCCAAGGACATCCCGGACGCGCCCCAGGTAAGCCCCCACCGGCAGCAGGCCGTCCGAACCGATCAGCGGCAGGGCCTGGTTTGCGGCCACCAGGAACGCGACCGCGTAGACGAGCCCGAGCAGCCGGAGGATCGCAAACCGGGTGAGCCAGTATGTTGGTGCCGTTGCCGCCATTTGTTTGCCCCCGGAGTCTCGGCGCGGACTCGCGCCGCGGCAAGCGGCGCCTCGGGTCGCGCCGCGTTCCCTGGCCCTGCGCGAACGCCCGTGCCCGGCCTTCGCCATGCGGATGCGTTTCCGGGGCTCCGGCAATCTTGCACAGTCGCCCCGGCGCCGATAGACAGGAGGCTGATCATCACGATGCGGCGGATATTTCCAGCGTTCCTGTTCCCGTTCCTAGCGGTCGTCGCGGCGCTTTGCGGAGCGGCTGGCGCGTCGCCCGCGACGGCCGCCGGGGCGGACCAGCCGGCCAAGTCCGCGCCGGCCGCGGTCCAGGCCCTCAAGGCCGCGCCCCCCCCCGGTGTCGCCCCCGAGGCCGCGGGCCCGCGGGCGCCGGACCCTGGGATCGTCCCGGCCTCGGCCCCGCAAAAGCGCGTCTTTGTCATCCCGATACGCAGCGAAATCGCCGAGCCGGCGCTGTACCTGCTCAGGCGCGGGCTGAAGGAGGCGGTGTCCGAGCACGCCGACGCCGTCGTGCTGGACATCAACACGCCGGGCGGGGCCATCGACGTCACGATGGAGATGATGGACGACATGAAGAGGTTTCCCGGGCGGACGATCGCCTTCGTCGACAGCGAGGCGATGTCGGCCGGGGCGTTCCTGTCGGCCGTCTGCGACGAGATCTGGTTCGTGACCGCGCCCACCGAGGGGATAATCGGGGCCGCGGCCCCGGTTCAGGGCACCGGCCAGGACATCGACGCGACGATGAAGGCGAAGCTTGTCAGCTACCTGAAGGTGCGGATCCGCGCGCTGTCCGAGGGAAAGGGGCACCGCGGCGAGGTCGTCTCGGCGATGATAGACGCCGACATGGAGCTCAAGATCGACGGCGAGGAGGTGAAGATCGACGGGAGGCCGATAAAGGAGAAGGGGGCGCTGCTGTCGCTCACGGCCACCGAGGCGATGCACCTTGTCGGATCGCCGCCCCGGCCGCTCCTGGGCTCCGGGGAGGCCAGGGACCTCGACGACCTGCTCGCCAAGTGCTTTGGCCCCGCCGGATACCGCGCCACCCGGCTCCAGGCGACGTGGTCGGAGTCGCTGGCCGTGTACCTCAACCACCTGGCCCCCGCCATGCTCGGGCTCGGCATCCTCGCCCTCTTCATCGGGTTCAAGTCGCAGGGTTTTGGCGGCTTCATCGCCGTCGGCGTCGTGCTCCTGACGGTCGTCTTCCTGAGCAGCTTCGTCTCGGGCCTCTCGGGGCACGAGCCGGTGATCCTGTTCTCGGTCGGGCTCATCCTGCTTCTCGCGGAGATCCTTTTCTTCCACAGCGCGGGCTTTCTCGGGGTGATCGGGTTCCTGCTCATGCTCGGTTCGCTCTTCTGGGCGATGGCCGACCTGTGGCCGGGCGAGCCGATCCAGGTGGCCTGGTCGGCGGACGCGTTCGTGCAGCCGATGATAAACCTGGGGGCCGGCCTTGGCATCGCGCTGGTCCTCGGGGCCTTCTCGCTGCGATTCCTCCCGCGCGGCTGGATATGGGACAGGCTGACCGTCAACGAGACTGTCGGGGGCTCGGCTCAGGCGGCCGGCGGCGACCCCGGCTCGGCCGGCCTTCTCAATGGGCTCGTCGGGCGCCGGGGCGTTGCGGCGACTGCCCTGCGCCCGGGTGGGCAGGTGGAGATCGACGGCCTGCGCTTCGAGGCCGAGGTTCCCGTCGGCGCGATCGACGCCGGCACGCCGGTCATCGTGCGGGGGCGCCGCGATTTCTCGCTCGTTGTCGAGCGGGAGAACCCAGACAATCGGAAGGCCAACGGATGACGACAATCCTCCTCCTCTTCATCGTCGGGATCATGCTCCTGGCCGCCGACATCTTCGTCTCGAGCTTCATCATGGCGGCGGTCGGCGGCGTGGCGATGGTCGCCGGATGCGTCATCGCGTACCGGGACTTCGGCGTCCTTGCCGCCGGACTGGCGGGTGTCGCCGCCCTGGCGCTGCTCGGGGGCGCGATCTACATCGAGCTCGTGCTCCTTCCGAAGACGCGCATGGGAAAGGGCCTTGTCGTCGAGTCGACGTCGGGCTCGAGCAGCCAGCCCCAGATCGCCCCCGGCGCGGGGGTGATCGGGAAGCCCGCGACCGCCGACACGACGCTGGCCCCGAGCGGGTATGTGCTCGTGGACGGGCGCCGCTACGAGGCGTTCTGCCGCACCGGCCATGCCGCCCGGGGCGACGCCCTGCGCGTCATCGGGATGGACAACTTCCGCCTCATAGTAACCAAAACCTAAACTCCCATGCCTGACATCTCCCTCATCATCGCCATCCCGCTCATCATCGTCGGCCTGGTCGTCGTCGGGATCTTCCTCTCCTACATAGGCACCTGGCTCAAGGCGCGCCTGAACGGCGCTCCGGTAAGCATAGTCAACCTGGTCGGCATGCGCCTGGGCGGCGTGCCGTACAATCTCGTCGTCGGGGCGCGCATCACGGCGGTGAAGGCCGGGATCCCGCTCAGCACCGACAAGATCTCCGCGCATTTCCTGGCCGGCGGCAACGTCATCCCCACGGTCCAGGCGATCATCGCCGCGCAGAAGGCGGGCATCGAGCTCAACTGGGACCGCGCCTGCGCGATCGACCTCGCGACCAAGGGCTCGGGGAAGTCCGTCGTCGAGGCGGTGCGAACCTCGGTCGACCCCAAGGTGATCGACTGCCCCAATCCCGAGAGCGGGCGCACGACGATCGACGGCGTCGCGAAGGACGGGATCCAGGTGAAGGTGAAGGCGCGGGTCACCGTGCGCACCCACCTCGACCGCTTCGTCGGCGGCGCCAAGGAGGAGACGATCATCGCGCGCGTCGGCGAGGGCATCGTGACCACGATCGGCGTGGCGGACTCCTACAAGCACGTCTTGGAGTCCCCGGACAGCATCTCCAAGACGGTCCTCGCGCGCGGCCTCGACGTCGGATCGGCGTTCGAGATCCTCTCGATCGACATCGCCGATGTCGACGTGGGCGAGAACATCGGTGCGCGCCTCCAGGTCGCGCAGGCCGAGGCCAACAAGAACATGGCGCAGGCGCAGGCGGAGATCCGCCGCGCCGCCGCCGTGGCGCTCGAGCAGGAGATGAAGGCGCGGGTCCAGGAGATGCAGGCGAAGGTCGTCGAGTCGCAGGCCCAGGTCCCGCTCGCGATGGCCGAGGCGTTCCGCAGCGGCAGGCTCGGAGTGATGGACTATTACAGGATGGAGAACATCCAGTCCGACACGTCCATGCGCCAGAGCATCGCCCAGCCGGGCGAGAAGAAGTGACCATGGCCCTGGCGGCGTCAACCGACCCGGGGACGTGGGTGCTCGCGCATCCGCAGCTGCTCATCGTCCTGTTTGCAGGCGCCGTGTGGCTGTTCAACATGATCGCCCGCGCGAGGAGCGCGGCATCCAACCCGGAGGGCCGGCCGCCCGGTGAGCGGGAGCCGGCGGCGGGAGGGCCGGGCGGCGCCCCCTCGGGGGATCCCGAGGACGACGAGCGGGCGCGGCGCGTCCGAGCCGAGATCCTTCGCAAGATCGCCGAGAGGCGCACAGGCCCGCCGGCTCTCCAGCCCGCGCGGGCCCGGGAGGAACGCTGGTCGCCCGGCCCGCCGGACATCCCCGAGGACGCGCTGAAGGCGAACCGCGGGCCGGCCGAGGGGCCGTCCGCGGCGGGCGCCCCGGCGAGGCCGCCTGGCGGTGCGCCGGCGCCTATTGGCGCGGCTTCGCCGGGTTTGTCCGCCGGGGCTGCCTGGCTCGAGGAGCTGCGCGGCCGCGACAGCGCGCGCCGGGCGATCCTCGTGCGCGAGATTCTCGGGCCCCCGGTCGCCCTGCGCCGCGGTTGAACTGCCCCCCCCGGCTCCGGCAACCGGCGGGCCGGCCCGCTCGCGGGACGGGATTGGATTGTCGGATCGCCGGGAATCTCCGTGAATACGGCGGGCACTGGGCGCGCCGATGGCATCATCCTCCTACATCCAATCGAGGCTCCGGGCCCTTGGCGTGCCCGTTTCCGAGGTGGAGGAGAGGTTCGTCCGCGGCGGAGGGCCGGGCGGCCAGAAGATCAACAAGACATCGTCAACCGTCTGGCTGCGGCACAGGCCGACGGGCATCGAGGTTCGGTGCCAGGCGGAGCGCTCGCAGGCCGCCAACAGGGAGCTGGCGTGGACGGAGCTTTGCGACCGGCTGGACGCCCGGGTGCGGGCCGCC
>Ga0181526_10000572_pt1 | contig 38605 bp, 34 predicted proteins | sample PEATcosm2014_Bin_35_FD_119750 | JGI IMG/M metagenome (GOLD analysis project Ga0181526, IMG submission 119750) | Peatland microbial communities from MTU Mesocosm Facility, Houghton, MI, USA - PEATcosm2014_Bin06_30_metaG | ecosystem: Environmental > Terrestrial > Soil > Wetlands > Peat | place...
GGATGCCAAGCGATCATTTGGTTTGCAAGCGCGGAAGCCAGGCGTCCCGATGAGCCGGGACGCGGCATGCACAAGTGCGTGCCGTGAGGCGAGCTTCGCGCGCCGAAGAGCGGGCCTGCGAGGCCCGCGCAGGCTGCGAGCCTGCCCCACTACGGCCACAATCACATAATCGCCTTGCGCACGCCGGCCAATGGCGCGCGATCGTCGAACAGCACCCTGCCGTGCTCCCGCGCGACCCCGAGTTGTTTCCATAAAGCGGGCAAATCCACCATCGCGGGCTGCGCGCGCATCTTGCCGTACAGTTCCATCAGCGTCTTGCCGTCAGCCGCCTTGTCGCCGATTTCGAAAGCGCGCTCCAGCGGCCAATCCGTTTCGATGCTGCCGCCCGCGCGGTTGATGGCCCGCAAAGCGTCCTCGAGGCCCTTGGCATTCGCCGTATTCTTCCGGATGCCGATATCCGCCAGAAGGCAAAAAAGCGCGCCGCCCCAATAGGTCCGGCCCCAGGTGTGCGTATTGTCCAGGCCTCGGTCGCCTTCTTCGGGCAGCCCTTGATGCATGTCGCGCAGCATATCGCCCCAGACGCGCGCGGCCGTCAGGTTGCCGATTTGAACGCGCGCGATGGGCTCCACATAGGTGGCGGTACCCTCTTCGATCCAGTGATGGCGGCGCGGCACCGACGGGAATGCGTAATGCACCATTTCGTGCGTCATCATCCAGTCGTCGTCCAAGTCGTCCGCCGTGGTGTGGCCGCCAACCGTGATGCGGGTCCACGCGCCGTCGTCGCCATAGCTGACACCGTGCGAAACGCCTTGTCCGCCGCCCGCAAAGACGCGTACACGCGCGCGCGGCACGGGAAACCGTCCGTAGTACTTGCTCACGGCGCGCGCCGCCCGGCTTACCCAGGCGATCAGGGTAGCTTGCGGCAGATCGAAATGGTCGGATTCGAACGAAACGTCGATCTCCGCGCCGCCCTCTTTCACCGTAACGGATGGGGCCGAAGCTCGCATCGCTTTGGCCATTGCGGACGCCGCGGCCAAGCCAGAGCATCGCCGCAGCGCCGATCGCCTGGAAATTACCCTCACCCTTCTAGAATAGCCGACACCCACGGGAAGGTTCGAATGCCGAAGCGAAGAGTCGTTGAAAATGTGACACAAACGTGACACTTTCCAGGCCAGATCTCCACATTCCGCCGCTTATAATTAACGATGGAGAGCGTGGATGGAAACGCTTGCGGCGCGCGGCGATTCCGGCACGGACCGGCCAAATCGGAACAATCTCCAAGTCAGGAGCGAAGCGATGCTATTGACGAATTCTTTCGCGCGAGGGTTTATCCCGATGGCATTTCTTGCCTTCCAGGCTCCGGGAGCGGTACGCACAATTATCCCGAACGGAGGCGCGGGCCACGGAAGCCTGAGCGTCATCAACCCGGCCACGGGCACGATTGAACGTTCGCTCGCGACGGCAACCAGCAGCGGCCCAATTATAAACTCCACGTTTGCAATCACGAAGACGGGCGGCAGCGCCGCCGTCCTAGCGTACTCTCCAAGCGCCTATCTGCTCTCCGTCGTTAACCTGAGCACCGGAAAGATCACCGCGCAACAAGAGCTTTCGGTTCCGCCGCCGCCAGCGCCCGCGGTTCTTGCGGCGAACCCCAAGACGAGCTTCCTCTATCTCACCTATCAGGATTCGAGCCACAACACGCACCTCTGGAAGATCGACGCCGCCACTCTCAGTGTGGTCCTGGATTCGAACCTGGGCGGCAATGCCGGCCTGACCATGAGCGTCTCGCCGGACGGCGAAACCATCTATCTCACTGGCTACGGCTATCCTGAAGTGGCGGCGGTCAAGGCCTCCAATTTGAAGCTGATTGGTACCGTTCCCCTTTCCGATGCGTGGGACGCCGTAGTTTCTCCCGATAGTTCCACGCTCTATGTTGCGGATGGCGAGTACCCCGGGATCGCCTTGACTTATGTCGACGCAGCCACGCTCAAGGTGACGCAAAAGGCGCCGCTGGACAACGTGAGCGTGGTCTTTGGCCTCGCGATCTCGCCGGACGGAGCTCAGCTCTACATGCCAGGCCAGGCAAACTATCAAGGCACGGACATCTTCACGATCGATGTCGCCACACAGGCACTGATGGCCGTGCCGCTCGTCGTCACCGGGAACATCGCGGTTTCTCCGGCCGGGACTGTGTACGTTGGCGACGGATCGGATGTGGTGGTGTTCGACCCGGCTTCCCAGTCGGTCATGGCGACCTTCCCGGCCTTTAGCAACGGCACTCTGGCGTTGAACTCCACGGGAAGTGAGATCTACTTCCTGAATGAGTTCAGCTCAACCCTGGCGGATACCGGTGCACCGCCATCGCTCACCGTAGTGGCGACAGCCGTCACCGGATATCTGTCGAGCGCGGCCTATGATGCGACAGACCATCTTCTTCTGGCGGCGGACAACGCGAATAACATCGAGGTGCTGGACGCCGGCACGTTGCAACCTGCCGGGCAAATTTTCGTTCCGAATCTTGCCTACGCGTTCTTGAACGCCGGCGGCGGTTCCGGATTTGCCACCAGTTCGACGCCGCAAGTGTTCCGCTTCGATCCGGTCTCTCTCGAGGTAACCGGGACTGCGTCCATTCCGAGCCGGGATGGAGACACGAATTTCAATTATTCGCAACCCGTACTGAGCGGAAGCACGCTGTACGTACCCTTCCAGTTTGTCGAGGAGTTAATCACAAGAGGCGCCGGCACGCTATCCGCCGGGTCGCCGCCGAGCACGGGCATTGCGGCGATCGATACGGTGCAGATGACGGTGACGGCAACCTGGCCGTTCAAAGGCTTGCCCCTGATCGGTTCGTCCCCGGGGGGCCAGGTGGTTTACGCAGTGGTTCCGGAAGCGGGTCAGGTGCTGGATCTCGATCAAATCGATCCGAGTACGGGCAAGATCGTCAGGCACGCGCAAATACCAGGCCTGAACACGTCGGGCATCTATTCGAATCCCGCGGTTTCGCCGGACGGCGGCACAATTTACTTTTCGAACAACAACACGCTTTACACGTTCAATGCGAAGACTCTCGCGCTCACCAACACGGTCGCCGGCATCGGTCTGGTCAACCTGGCGGTCAGTCCGGGCAGCGATTATCTCTACGGCGCCACGCCTCCTCCGTGCTATGGCTGTGCTATAGAGTACAGTCTGCAGGTTGTTTCCACTTCCTCGCTCTCAGTGGCCGGCTCCACGCCAACCGCTTACCAGGCGGGACCGGCGCTGTTTCTCGGAAATTGAGACGGCGCCGCGCGGGATTTCGACCTGTCCCAAGGCCCAATCCATCCCGCGTACAACTGTCGTATACTCTAAGGGACCCGCGCACATGTTTGCTGTCTTGCCGCGGGTGTCCGGAAATTTTGAGGGATTCGGGAATAACCGACAAAGGAAGGGGATTACAAGACCATGAAAGTTTCCAAAAGCTCGTTAGTACTAACCGCGGCGTTCACCGGCCTGCTGGGTGGCACGATGACACGCCTAAACGCAAGCACCGTTTCCTCTAGCTCCACCGGCCAGAGGCTTTCTTCCAACAGCGCGCTGGCCGGACAGTCCTCCGGGACCATCTCCCAGTTCGCCAAGGAAAAGCATGCCTGCAAGGGGCAGAACTCCTGCAAGGGCAAGGGCGGATGCAAAACCAGCGATGCCGGCTGCAAAGGCAAGAACTCCTGCAAGGGCAAGGGCGGCTGCGCCACCGACGGTTCCAACAAGAAGACCACATAGTCTGGCGTTGCGGCGTGGCGTACGCACCGGTGCGTGCGCCACACTTTTTTCCAAACCAGTGCCTGCAAATCGATTCAACGGATTCACCGAATACGGTATCGGTGTGGGGCTCCGCATACCCCACTACCAGCACATCCTGGAGAAAAAGCCGGTGGTGGGCTGGTTCGAGATCATCTCGGAAAACTACATGGTGGATGGCGGCCGTCCGCTGGCCATGCTGGACCGGATCCTTGAACAATACCGCGTCGTACAGCACGGCGTATCGATGTATTTCGGCTCGGCCGAGCGGCTCAATCGGGATCACCTGCGCCGTTTGAAGGCGCTGGTGAAGCGCACTAAGACGCCCTGGCTCACGGACCATCTTTGCTGGGGCAGCGTGGACGGCCGCTACACACACGATTTGCTCCCGATGCCGTACACGTTCGAAGCCGCCAAGCTCACCGCGCGCAAGGTGCGCGAGGCGCGCTCCTATCTGGAAGTGCCCATCGCGGTCGAAAACGTCAGCAGCTATGCCGAGTTCCATGAATCGGAAATGACGGAATGGGAATTTCTTAACGAAGTCGTGGAGCGCGCGGACTGCGGCATACTCCTGGACGTGAACAACATCTACGTGTCGTCCCGCAACCACAGCTTCGATCCTTACGATTATCTGAACGGCGTGCCCGCCGAACGCGTGGCGCAAATCCATATTGCCGGCCATTCCAAGTTCCGGAAATACATCCTGGACACGCACGACCATCCGGTGATCGATCCCGTCTGGAAGCTGTACGAGCATGCCATTCGGCGCGTGGGGCAGACCGCCACACTGCTCGAATGGGACGACCGCATTCCGTCGTTCGACGAGGTGCATGCCGAGGCGCGCAAAGCGGAAAAGTTCATGGCCGCGCCCACGCCGCTCCACGCCGCACAAACGCCGGTGGCGCCGTGAATCTGCTCACTCTCCAGAAGCGCATGGCCGGGGCCCTGATGCTGCCGTTGGCCGCGGGGGACCATATCGACCCCGCCGCGCCGGTGGACTACATCAAGCCGAACGACCGCCTGACATCTCTCGAGCGGCTGGAAATCTACAGCCGCAGCTACTGGTATCGCCTGTTCGATTCGCTCTACGAGGATTTCCCCGGCTTGCGCGCGGTGCTCGGCCAACGCGCCTTCGCGCGACTGGCGAAAGCTTACCTGACGGACCGTCCTTCGGCATCCTGGACGATGCGTAACCTGGGTTCGCGCCTGGAAGAGTGGCTGCGCCGCAACCCCACGTTCGCGGGCGATCGGCTGGACTTGGCGCTGGATATGATTCGCCTGGAATGGGCGCATACCGAGGCGTTCGATGCGGCCGAGAAGAAAGTCCTCGGTCCGGAGGATCTGCTGGAGTTGGGACCCGGTATGCGTATCGGGCTGCAGCCCTATGTCCGGCTGATCGAGCTGCGGTATCCGGTTGACGACCTGCGCGTGAAGGTGAATGCGGCATCCGAGGAGCACGGGACGGCCAGCAACGCGGTGCTCAAACGCAAGGCCGGGGGCCTCGTGCGGCGCATCCACAGCATGCCACCCGAGCACATCTTTTTGGCTGTGCATCGCCTGGATTTCACGGTTTTCTACCGCCGGCTGGATGCCGAAGAGTTCCATCTGCTCGCGGCGCTGGGTAAGGGTTTGCCGGTTGGCAAAGCCATGGAAGGGGCGCTGGAAGACAGCCCGGCGCCGGTCGATGAACTGCGCCGCCGCGTGGAAACCTGGTTTGCCGCGTGGGCGGAGATGGGGTGGTTGTGCAGCCAATTCTAACCAAACTCTACGGACTGCTGATCACAGCGGCGTCCAGCTTGCAGTCTCCGTTCCTGCTGCTGGTGCGGCTCTACTGGGGATTCCAGATGATGCAAACCGGTTGGGGAAAGCTCCACAACCTCGCGAAAGTCACCGACTACTTCACCAGTCTCGGCGTACCGCTGCCCATCTTTACCGCGCCCTTCATCGTCGACCTGGAGTTTGTGGGCGGAATCCTCATCATGCTGGGGCTGGGTTCGCGGCTGTTCGCGCTGTTGCTCACCTGCGACATGATCGTGGCGTACATCGCGGGGGACCGCGCGGCGCTGTTCTCGATCTTTTCCGACCCGGATAAATTCTACGCCGCGGCGCCGTACACGTTCCTGATCGCTTTCCTGATCGTGCTGATCTTCGGCCCCGGCCGTTTGTCCCTGGATGCGCGGCTGAGTAAGAATACGGGGCATCCGCTATAATCGTGGGGATCCCTGTTGAGCCATGACCGACGTTACCGCGCTACTTGCATTTACCGCTGCTGCCGGCCTGCTCACCGTCACACCGGGTCCGGACACCGTTCTAGTCTTGCGAACCGCCGCGGTCGAAGGCGCCCGCCAAGCTCGCTTTGCCGCATTCGGAATCTGCGCCGGCCTCTTCATCTGGGGAACGGCAACTTCGCTTGGCCTCACCGAGCTGCTGGCGGTCTCGAGAATTGCCTATAACGCGGTGCGCATCGCGGGCGCCGGTTATCTGGTCTATCTGGGAATCCGGATGTGGGTGCGAAAGCCCGAGTTACATTTCGAAACGGGCCCGCTGTCCGGTGCTCCTTCCCGCAACGGAAATGGCGGGCGCCTCTGGCTTGTGCGCGGCCTGCTGTCGAATGTGCTGAATCCGAAAGTTGGGGTTTTTTACGCGACTCTGCTCCCGCAATTCATCCCTCGCGGCGGCAGCGTCATCGCATACGGTTTTCTATTCACGCTCGTGCACGTCGCGGAAGGTTTGCTGTGGCTCACTCTTCTGACCATCGCCGTAGGGCCTCTGCGATCCTGGCTCGGCCGCCCAGCGGTCATGCGAGGACTTGATTGCGGCACGGGGACCGTGCTGATTGGCGCAGGAGTTGCGCTGGCCCTCGATCGGCGCCGGTAGAACAGGCCGCTGTGGACCGTTCTGCAAGGCGGGCCGCGGGACTGGAGTCCTGCCCCACTACTCCTGCCGAAGCGTCTCGGCCGGATTCAGCCGCGTGACGCGCAGCGCCGGCAGGAAACTAGCGGCGGCGGCCACTGCCAGCAAGCCGAGCCCTACCGCCACAAAAGTAAGCGGATCGCCCGGCCGCACGCCCCATATCAAGTGCCGCAGCAGTTGCGACGCAAATCCGGCCAGCACCGAACCCACCGCGACCCCTGCCAGCGCCAGTGCCACGCCCGGCAGCGCCACGGAGCGCATCGCCTGCGGCACGGTTGCCCCGAGCGCCAGCCGGATACCCAGTTCGCGCGTTCGTTCGGCCACGGAGTTGGCGATCAGCCCGTAAATCCCCACGGCGGCGAGCAGCAGCGCCAGCCCCGCCAGGGCGCCCAACAGGACCGCCTGAAAGCGCTCCTGGGCGAGCGCGCGGTAACGGACGTCCTCCATACTGTGGAAGCCCGCGAACGGAAGTTGCGGGTCCACGGATTCGAGTGCGCGCTGCATGCCGCCGACGATGCCCTCCGGCGGTCCCGCCGTGCGCACGATCCAGCTCGGCGAGAACCAGGTGTGGACGAGTTGCATGAATTTGTCTTCGACTTGCGTGGCGGGGATGTAGATATCCGGCATAGCCGCCGTGGGTGCGCCGTCTCCCCAGCCGCTCTTCTGCTGGATATCGCCGACCACACCGACGATTTCGCGCCGGTCGCCGCCGCCCAGATCCAGGTGCCGGCCGAGGGGATCGTCGTCACGCAGGTACATCTTGACGAACGCTTCGCTCACCACCATGGCCGGCGCCGCGGTGCTGCTGTCGGCGGCGGTGAAGACGCGCCCGCGCAGCAGCGGAATGCGCAGCACGCGGAAATACTCGGGCGTGACATAGAACAGATTGGCGATCTGAGCTTCGGTATCCACGTGCCGGCCGTCGAGGCGCCGGAAGCCGTCATTCAGCGCGCGCTCGTAAGGCAGGCTGATGGTCACGGCGGCGGACTCGACTCCGGGTAATTCACGCATGCGGGCCAGGCTCTGATCGAAAAGCCGGTTTACACGCTGGCTGGTGGCGTAGCGCGCGTCCTGCAGCGAGAGTTGGGCCGTGATTACATAGTGGGCGTCGAAACCCGGAGTGAGGCCGCGCAGATGGGCGAACGTGCGGATGAGCAGACCGGCGCCCACCAGCAGCACGACACCGAGCGCCACCTCACCGGTCACCAGCGAGCGGCGCGGCCAGGGATTGCGTGCGCCGGCGACACCGCGGCCGGCCTCGCCCAGCGCCGCGCGGATCTCCAGACGGCTGGCCACAAGCGCGGGATACAGGCCAAAAAGGATGCCGGCTGCAATCGATGCGCAGGCGGTCGAGGCGAGCACCCGCCAGTCCAACTCCACGGCTTGCCAGACGTTCAAGCTAGCCGGCATCAGGGCCTTCAGTCCCTTGACTCCCAGCCAGCCTAGGGCAGCACCGGCGGCGCCGCCGGAAAGCCCCAGCAGGACGCTTTCGGCCAGCAGTTGCCGGATCAGGGCCGCGCGTCCGCTGCCCAGCGCCATACGGGTAGCCATCTCGCGGGTGCGTCCCGCCGCGCGCGCCAGCAGCAGCCCGGCGATATTGACGCAGCCGATCAGGAGCACCAGACCCACCGCCGCCCAGAGAATCAGCAGCGGCTGGCGCACATCCACGGTCAAACCGCGCTGAAACGATATCAAGCGCAGGCGCTGGGTGGAAGGGTCCTGCCCGTACTGCCGCAAAATCGGCGTTCCAATCGCCTCGATCTGTCCGTTGGCCTGCGCCCACGTCGCGCCGGAACGCAGGCGGGCTACGATGGCATAGTTGGAGCCCCCGCCCTCGCCCGATCGGGATGGACGCAGCGGCGTCCACAGGTCGGCCGGAACGCTGTTTTGAAACTGTGCGGGCAGCACGCCGACGATGGTGTACGGCTCGCCGCGCAAGGTGACCGCCTGTCCCACGATCGCGGGGTCGGCGCGAAATACGCGCTTCCAGAGCGCGTAGCCGATCACCGTCACCGCCCGACCGCCCGGGCGGTCTTCATCCGCCGAAAACTCGCGCCCGATCAGCGGCGCGATGCCCAGCACGCGAAAGAAGCCCGCCGAAACGCGCTGCTGCTTGAGGTACTCGACCCGGCCCGCCGACGCAGAGTTGACGCCCATCGAACCGTCGCTGAACACGGCTGCGTCCAGATAGGCGGCGTGGTCGCGCACCCCTTCCCAAGCGCCTCCCCAAAGATTCGTCTGGTAGGCCTCGGAGCCTTCGCCTTGGAAATGCCGGGCGACGGAGAACAGCCGCTCCGGATGCGGATAGGGCAGCGGGCGCAGGAGTACGGCGTCCACCACGCTGAAGATGGCCGTATTGGCGCCGATGCACAAGGCCAGCGTGGCCACGGCCGCGGCGGTAAAGGTGGGACTTTTGCGCAGCACACGCGCGGCGTAGCGCAGGTCGCGGCTGAATTCGTTGGGCCAGCGCAGCCCTACCGCTTCACGGCATTCTTCCGCCGCCGCGGCGGTGCTGCCGAATTCGATGCGAGCCTGGCGGCGCGCCTCGCCCGGATCCACCCCGGCCGCCATCAGGTCGGCGGCGTAACGCTCCATATGGCTGTCCATCTCGGAAGCCATTTCGCCGGCTAGGCGCGACTGCCCGGTCAGCGCCCGCCACCACGATCTCAATGGCGCCAGCATGTCACACCTCCTCCGGCTCCGCGGCCAGCACGTCGCCGATGGCCACGGCCAGGCGTTTCCACTCCTGCCGCTCGGATTTAAACTGTTTGCGGCCCGCGGCGGTCAGCCGGTAATACTTGGCCTTGCGCTTATTATCGCTTTCGCCCCATTCCGCGGCGATCCAGCCGCGATGCTCCAGCCGGTAGAGCGCGGGATAGAGCGACCCTTGCGGAATCCGCAGCGCGTCCTTCGATACTTGCTGGATGCGCAGCAGGATCCCGTAGCCGTGCAGCGGGCCGAGCGAGACGGCTTTCAGGATCAGCATGTCGAGGGTGCCTTGCAGGATATCGACTTGTTTGCCCATGATGGCTCCTCTAGTCATTCTAGGAGTGTTCTCCTAGGATGTCAAGGGGAGAGAAAAGGAACCTGCGGCGCCGTGCTGGCGTATAATCATGGCCATCCTGGAGCAGACAGCCCAGATACACGCCATGCAGATGAAAGCGGAGGAGAACTTCGCGCGGCATGACCGGGACATCGCGCAGATCGACACGATCCCACTGCGACGCGCGGGGAGGGGGCGGGTCTGGAGACCCGCCGCAGGCGTTGACGCCTGCCCCACAAGGCTTACCGCCGCTTGGGGATAAAATCGACCGGCCGCTACGCGGCGCGCATCACTCGTAGCGGAGCGCGACCATGGGATCGACGCGGGTAGCCCGCCGGGCTGGGATCAGGCAAGCGCCCAGCGCGACCGCGCCGAGCGTCGTTCCAACCAGGATGAAGGTCGCCGGATCGGACGGCGTCACTCCGATGCCCAGGGCCAGCGTGATGACGGCGACGATGGCGAATCGCGGTGTGCGCGCCAGGAGGCGTGCGGCATAGCGCAGTTGATGCATCGAGTTCTCCTATTCAGTTACCTTCGCGGTCACCACCAGGATGAGGGATCGACCGAGACCCATATTCGACTTGCCCACCACCGCCCGCTGGCCTTCGCGCACAGTGATTTCGGTTCGGATGCCGGCCTCATGATCGCCGGCCAGGCGCAAGCTCAAATTGAGGTTGTCCAGCCGGATTAGACGTCCATCGGGGCCTTCGGTCACGGCAGATGGCTGCACGTCGAACCGGTACTGTGTCTTCGAGTCACCGATGACTCCGTCGGCGGTCGCCTTATTGCCGGGCTGGGTACGCAGTAGGATCGAATCCAGCAACCGGAAGCTCTTGTACGAAAAGATCTTCTTCAATTCATCGGCCACCGCCTGCAGTTCGGGCGGCAGACTCTCGGCGGCCGAAGGCTGCTGTGGCGGCTGTTCCTCCGCTACGATCATGTAGACGAGTAAATCGATGTCCCTGGGCGCAGCGGCGGGCACGTCCAATCGCTTGACGGCGTCTTCGATCGCCGACATGGCTTCCGCGGGCGCGCTGACCGCCACCACGTGCATGTCGCGGTCGGCTCTTATGCCGTATCCGAAGACGGCCAGGACATCGGCCACATGCCGGGCATCGGCGTACTTCAGCAGAAAAACCTTTTGTTGACGGGGCAGCTCGGGGGGCTGCGCGGGCGGGGGCACGACCGCGGCGTTCTGTGCCGCAAGGGCGCCTGCCAGGGTCAGGCTGAATAAGATTCGTTTTACGATTTTCATGTTTAGTCTCCTTGAGGTTTCCGATCTACTAGCCAATAAATAACGATGTTTGGATCGTCGGTGACGAACTGCACCAGCAGCGGCGGGCCGGGTTGCGCGGCGGGCGCGGGATGGTGGCGGTGAACCACGCGGCGCCGCACTGGGACGATGTTCGACCGGGGCGCAGGCAGCAGTTGCAGGGATTCAACTCGAGCTACCGGGGCCTGCTTTGCCGCATGCCGAGGCCATGCGAGAATCACCGCTAAAATCACCGCTGCAGCCAGGGCCAGCAGCGGAGCTAAAGCTCCGCGCGGGCTAAAGCCCGCCCTCCAGGCAGTGGTTCTAAGTTGGGCTAGAACGCGGTGGTGGACTAGGGCGGCCAGCGCATCGGCGATCGGATCGTCGCGCAGTTCGGCGAGCAGCGTCTGGCTGGCGCGCAGGTCTTCGGCCAATGCGCGGCAATCGGCGCAGTCCGCCAGATGCGATGCGACGCGCGCGATCCGCCCGGCGGGCAAATCTCCTCCGGCATACAGCGCGATATCGGTTTCGAATTTGGAACAGCTCATGATCGCCTCCTCAACAGGCGGCCCGTAAAATCGCGGAGCTTCAGGCGCGCCGAACAAATCTGCGAGCGCACCGTATTCTCGGAAGAACCCAGAATGCCGGCCACTTCCCGCGTGGACAGCCCTTCCACATCGCGCAGCACCAGGGCCGCGCGCTCCTTCTCGCCCAGGCGGCTCAGCCCGCGGCGGACAATTTCGCGCTGCTGGGCGCGCTCCGCATCGTGATAAGCATCCGCCTGCGGCGATACCGGGTCCGGCACATCCGCGAGGCCGATCGAGCGGCGCCGGCCGCGCGCCATATCGCGGCAGACGTTTACCGTGACGCGATAGAGCCACGGCTCGTATCCGCGGGTTTCGTCCAGATCGCCAAAATGCCGGTAAAGCCTTAAAAACACCTCTTGGGCGGCATCCTGGGCGTCCTGCTGGTTATTCAGCAGGCGCAGGGCGACCCGCAGAACCCGGCGTTCGCATTGGGACATGATCCGCTCGAAGGCAGCCAGGTCGCCGGTCGATTCCCGCCGCCAGGCCGTCATGCGTAGCGCAATTCCTTCCGGCTCCATTTCTAATAGGTATTACCGCCGGGAGGGATGAAACGTTGAGGCTATTTTGCGAAGGAGGCAACCAGCCGTTTGAGGGCGGCGGGCGACGAGCTCACCGTACAAAGTTAGTGTGCACACACTTAGCGTTTTTTCGGATAGTTCCTCAATTACGCGCGATCCGGAAGTTATCCCAGCTCCCCCGCGGCGAGTTCGAGAACCCGCAAAACAATGGGCGTCCATGGGTTCGATCATAGGGCCAACTCGGCCGCGGAAGTTCGAAACGTGTCCAATGTGGGGAGCCATTGTCATAAAAGCACGCGACGGAACGCGGTTCCAGACCCATGCCATCGGCACTCATTGACGCGCCTGCTTTGCTCCGATGGCCTCCGCGATGATTGCCGTCACCAAGCTATTAATGCTGACGCCCTCGGTTTCGGCTTGTTTCGTTAACTTTGAGTATAGGGTCCGGGGCAAGCGCTGGCGCCATTGAGCGGCTTCGATACTGGGCTTTGGTATCTTTCGGCCCGACTCCTTGAACACCTCCATACAATCGAGCAGGGCTTCCCGGCCGTTCGCGATCGCCTCCGCGATGGTCTCGCCGTCGGACATGCAACCGGGAACATCCGGATACTCCACCAGGTAGCCGCCACCCTCTTCCTTTGACAACGGGCGAACCGTAAACCGATACTGGTCGAGATTTCGATTCGAAGTTGTTCTCACTTTGTTCGAATACCTCCCGCAGCGTCGATCAACGCCACGAATTGCTTGATGTAGACCGGCTGAATCGGACGCTTTGCCGGCACCGACAAGATCTCCCGCACACCGGGCGCGCTGAAAATCACGTGGCTGCCACCTCGGCCGGGCCTGCGCCACTCGACGAAGTTTTCCTCCGCTACCGCCTGCAATTCTTCAATGCGCCCGCCCATCGGATTCTTGCGCATCTTCTGAAGAGCTTTGCCGCCAGCCACAATCACTACGATACCGCATCCGGTATCACTTTCACATTCTGCCTCCTGGAAGGGCGAACTCCGGCTTCGGCACAAGAGCGCGGAAGTTCGAGATGGTCCAGCCCGGGGAACCCAGGCTGGATGAGCGTGCCAGTTTGGTCCGAATGCCGTTGCCTTCCCGCCCTGTGTCTGAAGGGGCCTGAGTGCGGCCACGGCTATATTGCCGGGGCGAAGGCTTTTCGCGACCACAATTGGTCATAATGACGCTCCGCGTGCGTGATCCACCCGCGCCGACTCTTCGCTCGCGTATCTGCGGCAAGCGCGGACGTGCAACCTCAAGCGGCGAAAGCCGCTGGCAGGAGGAACGCAAGAAGATGAGCGAGCCTGTGTGCCACAAGGCGCGGCCCCAAAGCCTGAGGGCGACCCAGACGACGACAAGCCACGCCGCCGCTTGGGCGTTTGGCGGGTGGCCGCATTGGAATTCCGGTAAAAAGCTGTTATCGGCCCTTCTCGTGCCTCAGGAAACGTTAGCCGGAACCAGTCGATGGCCAGAGCATCGGCATGGCCGGTAAACTGACGGCCACGCACAGACGCGCAGTTTCAAAGAAGAGAAGGAGAAAGACTGAAATGAGTCCCGTGACTGAAGTGAAAACGAAACCAAATCCAGCCCCTGAATTGGCGATTGTTAATGGCGGAGCAGCCGCTGCGACAGCATCGGCATTCTCGTTTCCGATCGGCTATCACGATTTGCACGCCGACGTGAGCATCAATTTTCAATTGAATCGCTTCTATGGCTGGGTCGGCGACGACAGCATGTTGACCGAGATGCGCGACGCGGTGGCCAGCGTAAACGACTATCCGACGTTCACGAAAATCATTCTCGACTTGGGAGAAAAGGCGCTCGCCCGGAACGAGGTGCTCAAAGGGGCTTACTATCTGCGTCTCGCCGAGTTCTTTTTGCACTTCAGCGACCCGCGCAAGCTGCCCACACGTCAGCGCTTTGTCGATCTGCTCCTTGACCATCTTCAAATTGCGCCGTCCGCCTATAGCAGAATTCCTTTTGGGACCGGCTGGCTCCCTGCCTATCGCCTCACGCCGATACACCCGATGGGGACACTGGTCGTTTTCGGCGGGTTCGACAGCTACATTGAGGAATGGTTGCCCGCGGCGCTGGTCTTCCGCGACGCCGGGTACGACACGATCCTGTTCGAGGGCCCCGGCCAGGGAGCGGCGCTCGAATTGGCGCACCTGACCATGAGTCCTGAGTGGGAGAAGCCGGCACAAGCGGTGCTGGACTACTTCCGCCTCGACGCGGTCACGTTGATGGGCTTCTCCCTCGGCGGCGGGTTGGTTATTCGCGCCGCCGCCTTCGAGCCAAGGGTACGCCGGGTGATCGCATACGACATTTGCACCAACGGGCTCGAGTGCGCCCTGCGCCCACTGCCGCCACCCGCCCAAAGGGAACTCCTCGACTGGATCGACACTGGCAACGAGGGAGAGGTCGACAAGTTCTTCGCCGATGCGATGGCCAAGAGCCTGCTTCTGGAATGGATGATTAAATTGATGATGTACAACACCGGACTCTCGACGCCATATGCGGTGATGAAGCACTATCAAAAATACGAGACCGCTAGCATCTCGCCCCGGCTGACGCAGGACGTACTTCTGATGGCGGGCACCGAGGATCACTATATCCCAGTGCACCAACTGCGCGACCAGATCGCTACCCTGACGCAAGTACGTTCACTGACGGCGCGCCTGTTCACGCGGGCGGAGCAAGCGCAGAATCATGTTCAAGTGGAAAATATGGGCCTTGCGTTCCGCACCATGATCGACTGGATGACTGGCCTTGGGCCGATCGAGATCCTCACCGCCGAATGATATTGCGGCCAGTCGCGATAAGCGGCGGACTTGCCGCCATTCGAGCGTATCAGCAAGCAGGACAAGGCTATTGCCGCCGCGCGCTATCGCGCCGTGGTCAACGCGAGGAAGGAAAAGAGATGACGATCGACACCGAAATCCGCCATGTGACAAAGCCGGGCGCGAACCTCTTCCTGGAACTGGGCTTTGCGCCGGACGACGCCAAACGTCTACAGGCTGCGTCCCGCAAACAGATCAATGACAAGCGGCTGCTGAAGCGGCAACTGATGGAAGAGCTGTCTGTCTGGATTGCGAAACATCACTTAAAGCAGGCTCAGGCCGCCGAGATTCTGATGGTCTCGCGCCCGCGCGTGTCCGACGTGGTGAACAAGAAAACCGCCAAGTTTACAATTGATACGCTCGTGGAAATGCTCAGCCGGGTGGGCAAGCCGGTCAAGCTGGCAATCAGTTGACCAGTTGATCCTCCGATGAAGGATTGTAGGGCGATTGTCTTCCCTTGTAATCAACACTAACTGCGGCGAGGTGGTTGGAAACTTGCGAGAGGGCGCTCCTACTTCGGCTTCCCCAGCGCGGCAGCGCGCTCTTTGGCATGCGCGACCAGCGCGGGGAAGCGCGGATCGCCATGCAGCGATTTGAGATCGAGATCCCTATCGATGCCGCGATCGAACTCGGGAATCAGACCATGGTCGACAGCCTCCCGTAAGAGCGAGAGCGCCGCATCGCGGTCGCCTCGGAGGGCCGCATCGCAAGCGAGGTTGTAGGTGGATACCGCCGTGTCCGGATGCTCCGCACCCAAGACTCGACGTTGAATCTCCAGTGTCGCCCGAACCAACTTCTCCTCTTCGGCATAGTGGCCCTCCAGATGGAGATCCATCGCCAGGTTGGCGGTCGACCTGAGTGTGTCCGGATGCTCCGGACCCAGGACACGGCGTTCCAGATCCAGTGTCTCGCGGTGCAGTCTCTCCGCCTCGGCGTAGCGGCCCTGGTGATTCAGAACGATAGCCAGATTGTTCATCGATCCCAGCGTCCGCGGATGCTCGGGCCCCAAGACGCGGCGTCGAATATCCAATGCCTCGCGATACAACCGCTCGGCCTCGGCGTAACGGCCCTGTCCGCTGAGTACATTAGCCAGGTTGCCCAACAGCGCCAGCGTGTCGGGATGCTCTGGCCCGAAGACCCGACGTTCCAGCTCCAGTGTCTCGCGATCCAACTTCTCCGCTTCCGCGTAGCGGCCCTCGCCCACCAGAAGCGTAGCCAGGTTATTCATCGACTTCAGTGTGTCCGGATGCTCCGGGCCCAAGACACGCCGTTGAGTATCCAGCGTCTCGCGGTCCAGCTTTTCCGCTTCGGCGTAGCGGGCCTGTCTCATCAGATTCCGGCCCAGACCACGCATCGAGGTGAGCGTGTCGGGATTCCGCGGCCCGAGCACGCGCCGCCGGATCTCGACCGCGCGCGAGAGTAGCGGCAGCTCCCGGGAGTACAGGCCCAGGTTGTCATACACGTCGCCCATGGTCTGCATCATCTGTGCCTGCAACTCCGGATCCTGGGCCAGCCCGGTGTCGATCTCCTGCGCCGCTTTGTCCAGGATTTCCCGGGCTTTGACGCTGTTCCCGCGCGCCTCGCTGGGGTCCGACACCTTGAACATATTGGTCATGAATTCGGCGATGCGGCGGGCCCGGTCGCGTTCCCGATTTGCCCGGTCGCGTTCGTTCATCGTGCGGCGCAACTGAAACGTCTGCGCCGCCGCGAACGAGAGCGACAGCAGCGCTGCCGCGGCAGCTACCGCCACCCCAATCCGATGACGGCGGACATATTTGCCGGCCCGGTAGCCGGCGGTCGCGGGATGCGCCTCGACCGGCTCGCCGCGCAGGTACCTGCCGATATCGGCCGCCAGCTCGGATGGCGACGCGTATCTCCGCGCGGGCTCCTTTTCGAGAGCCTTCAGTGCGATGGAGTCCAGATCGCCATGCAACTGGCGGGCCGACGGGCCGGACTGCTCAGCCAGCGCGCGCAACTTCGCACTGGGGCGAGGCGCTTCCTCCTCGCGCAGTCTACGCGGGAACCGATCCACGGGCGTGTTGCTGAAGTCCAGCGGCAACACGCCCACCAGCAACTCATACAACACCACCCCCAGCGAGTAGACATCCGTGCGCGTGTCGACTTCCGCGGCCCCGCCGGCCTGCTCCGGGCTCATGTACCCGGGCGTCCCCACGATGCTTCCTAAGCGCGTGAACAGGGAGTTGCCCGCCAGCCGCTGCGCGGTGGCTTTGGCCACCCCGAAATCGATAATCCTGGGCGCCGGTTTCCCGTCGATCTCGACCACCAGAATGTTGGAAGGCTTTAGATCGCGGTGTATGACGGCTTTCTGGTGCGCATGCTGCACGCCATCGCAAACGGCGGAGAACAGCTCCAACCGTTGCCGGATCGCCAGCTTGTGCTTGTCGCAGTATTCCGTGATGGAAATGCCGGTGACATACTCCATCGCGAAGTAGGGCCGGCCCTGTGGCGTGGAGCCGGCGTCGAATACTTTTGCGATCGCCGGGTGGTCCATAAGGGCCAGCGCCTGCCGCTCGGATTCGAAGCGCGCCACCACCTCCCGCGTGTCCATTCCCAGTTTGACGATCTTGAGCGCGACGCGCCTGGAAATGGGCGTTTCCTGTTCGGCCAGATAGACCATGCCCATTCCGCCCTCGCCCAACAGACGCACGATCCGGTAGCAGCCGACCCATTCGCCGGGCGCCGGAAGGCCGGCCGGCGGGGCCGCGCGGGCATCGCCTAGAACCGCGGCCAAAAGGCATCGCGCACACATACCCTCTTGCGATCCAGCCATCAAGGAGCCGCCGCACTCCGGGCAACGCTTGGCAGTGGTCATTTTTCGGTCCCGTACCGTAATAAAGCAGTCGGCCGCGAGTGTTACGCCCGTTCCAGTGCCGCGAGCAGAAAGCGGATCTCGGCTTCCACCTCATCCCCATCGGCAACCGTGGCAGCGATCTCCTCGCGCAGCAGTTCCGCATAACGCCGGCGCAAGCGATGCACGGCCGTGCGTATGGCGGCGCCGCTCATTTCCAGTTGCGCCGCCAGTTCATGGTTTTCACCGCGGCCGTGATCGCCGGTGAGAAACACCTTCAGCAGATCGAAGTGTGTGGCATTCCCGCGCCGGACGTACTCTTCGCGCTGCCGGCCCAGCACGCGGTCGAGCAGGGCCATCGCCCATTGACGTTCGAACAGCGCTTCCGGCGTGAGTTCATGGTAGGGCTCGCGGTGATATCTCTCTTCTCCGGTATCGAAATCGAACGAGAGGGCGATCGAATCGCCGCCGCGCTTCTGCGTCCGCGACCGGTCCCACTCATTGGCCAGAAAGTTTGTCACCGACGCCAGCAGAAACGACCGGAATTTGCCACGCTCCCGCCGCGCCTCCGCCAGCGTGCGATGCTCGAGAACCCGCGTAAAGAACGCCTGGCTCAGGTCCTCGGACTCCTCACGGGTGTATCCCTTCCGCCGGATGAACGCATAGACGGGCGTCCAGTATGCGGCGCACAGCGCGCCTAAGGCGTCCGCGGATTCCGCGGAGTCGCGGCCCGCCGCCGATATCAACGACCATGACGTGGTAGGAAACCGGCGGGAAAGACCCGCGGCTGTTTTGTCGGGCGTGACCACTTTGGAAACTTGTGCCTGCTGGACACGATTATATGCTAAACACGCGCAACGCCGGGCAGGGCCGGTGTTCTGAGATGGCCACTCTACAATCCCAGCCATTTCACCGGTAGCGTGGTCAGCTCCGGTACATACGTAATCAGCAAAACGCCGGCGAGCAGGATCAGATATACCGGCAGCGTGGCGCGATATACCGCCGTCATGGGCTGCTTGAAGCGATAAGCCGAAAGGCATAGGTTCATGCCGATAGGGGGCGTGAGATAGCCGAGTTCCAGGTTAGCCAGGAAGATCACACCCATCTGCACCGGGTCGATGCCGAACTTCGCGGCTATCGGCTGGATCAACGGCGCCATCACGATAATCGCCGAGAATACGTCCATGAACGATCCCTTGATCAACAGGACGATGTTGAGCATCAGCAAGAAGACGTACTTGGAATGGACGTGAAGGTCCACCCAGTTGCTCAGGATGCCCGGCACATCCTGGATGGCCAGGTAGTAGGTGATCCCCTTAGCGACGCCGATGATCAGCAGGACGCCGCCCACCACCGTCACGCATTCGACGGCGACGCGCGAAAAATCGCGGCGCACGGAGAACTCGCGCAAGATCAGGCACTCGGCTATGAAGGAGTACGCTACCGCGATGGCACCGGCTTCCACCAGGGTGCCGAACCCGCCGAACAGCCCGACGATGACGATCGCGGGAAGCGCCAATTCCCATTTCGCCGCCCATAGGGCCTCACGCGCCTCCGCCAAGGAGAACCGCGCGCGCGCCGCCCCGCTTTTCACGCCGTGGAAGACACCCCACGCGGAAACCATGGCCACCATGAGCAGCCCAGGCACGAAGGCGCCTACGAAGAGCGTATCGATTTGGACCGTCTTGGCGTAGATGGCGTACAGGATGACCGGCAGACTCGGCGGAAAAAGCAAACCGAGCGAACCCGACCCATTGATCAGACCGAGTGAGAACTGTTTCGTGTATCCCGCCTTCAGCAGCATGGGCAGCATTAATCCGCCCATGGAGACGATGGTGACGCCGGAACCGGCGAAGGTGAAAATGGCGAAGGTGATGGCGGTGGTGATGGCGAGGCCACCCGGCAGCCAGCCGAACAGGGCGGTATAAACGCGCAGCAGACGCATGCTGGCGCCGCCTTCGACGAGCAGATAGCCCGCCAGAGTGTACAGCGGAAGCGACGGCAAAATTTCCGAAACCATGAGCGAGTAGGCATTGTCGGGCACTTCCACGGCAGGCTGCCCGATGTTCCAAAGCAACAGCAGGGCCACGCCGCCCAAGGTGGCGAAGATCGGCAGGCCTAACACTGCGCCGGCAATAATTGTCGCGATCCCGATCCACAAAATCGCCGGTCCTTCCGGCCGCGGCGCGAAATAGAGAGCCAGCGGCGCCAGCAGAAACAGAGCGGCGGCCAGACGGTGGAGGTGGCCTGGGCCAGCGCCCCGGATCGCGCGCAGGGCAATCAAGAAAAAGCCGCACGGCATCACCAGGGCCAACCCCCAATTGGGCACTCCCAGGGCCAGCGTTTTTCCGATGGACCTCTCGGAAAGCACGAATTGCCAACTGGCCCAGCAGAGACTGGCGGCGATGGCCGCGGTCAACCCACAACCGAAGATCCGCACCGGCGCGGCCCATTGCGGCGGCACGAAGGTATTGGCCGACATCCCCAGCAGCCGCTCTCCGGAAGCGGCCAGGGCGGCGCCCACGAACGCGATCCACAGCGTCAGTTGCTGCACGAAGACCACGGAACCGGGGATCCCGCGAACACCCGCCAGCCGGGTGGCCATGGCCACCAGCGGGAGCAAGGCTGCCAGGGAGATGGCCAGCACCGCGACGGCTCGTTCCCACCTTCCCAGCGCGCGCCCCAGGCCGCGCCCCAGGCCGCGCCACAGGCCGGTCACTTGGTTCCCCGCGGGACAGCCTGCTCCGGCATCTTCGCCGCGTGCTGCGACCGGTACTCGTCGCGCAGCTTTTGGACTTCCGCGAAGAGGCCGGCCGGCACCATCTTCTCTGTCATCTTGGGGTACATCGCCTCGGTCTGCTTGCGCCATTCCGCTAAAGCCGCTGCGTCCGGATGTGTAACGGTCAGCTTCAATGACTTCTTGCCTGGCTGCCCGGCCATCATCGCGGCCACGGCGCGGGCGCCCTGCACCCGGATATCCTGCTTCAGCGCGTCTCCGGACTTGTGCGCCGCCGCCAGCATCGGGCCGCGCTGCGACGCGGGAATCGCCTCCCACGCCTGCCTGGAAATGATGGTGGCGCCGACCAAAGGCGCCCACTTCACATCGCACATGTAGGGGGTCAGGCTATACAATTGCGTGATTTCGGCATAGAGCGACGTCTCGGGGACGGCATCCAGGTTGTGCATTTTCAATTGGGTCACGATATCGGTGGCGGGCAGCGGCACGACGCGGAATCCGGTGGCTCTCCACAGCTCCTCTTCGGTGGCGTCGCCGGCCCAGGTAAACAACCGCAGCTTGCGCAGATCGTCCAGTTTCTGAACGGGCGTAGTGGAGAAGAACTGCACCCAGCCCACGTCGCTCCAGTAGAGCACCACGTAGCCTTTCTGCAGGAGCCTGGCCTCCAGCTTAGGGGCGATGCGGTCGCGCACGTAATCCAGTTCCTCATAAGAGTCGAACATCATGGGTATCTGCAGGCAGGAGGCGCCGTTGTCTATATCGGCCAAGCCCGCGCCGGAGAGGCCCGCGGCCTGGATGGAGTGGTGATCCAGCCGGCGCACGCACTCCGGCTCGTCGCCCAACACGCCGCCGGCATGGATCACGAGATTGACGCTGCCCTTGGAAATCTTCTTCCACTCCGCCCCCATGTTTTCCATTACCTTAAACCAGGTGGAGTCCGCCGGCGCCAAGGTGGCCATGTCGATCTTCTGGGCCCACGCCGCCATGCCGAGTCCACCCAATACTAAAACGGATATAATCCGGTTCCACATGCTGTTCTCCTTATGATTCCTTCGCGGCCGGCAGAAACAATTCATCGATGTGGTGGAGCAGCCAGCGCGCGCGGCGCTGCGCCACCAGATTCGCCAGCCGGCGATCGGGATCGGCGTCCGCATCCACGGCCAGAGCTTTTTCCAACATGGACGTGAATTCCTCGGCGTTCTGCGCAGGCAGGCAGGCATTTTCAGCGAAGGAGAGGTACGTACCCGCGCGTCTGCCCTTGGACAACTCGATGGCGCGCTCCAGATGCCGGCGCATCAGCTTCTGCCGCTCCTCGGCTTGGATATCGGTGCGCGACGCCTCGAAAGCGATCAGGAAATCGGGCACCGCGCCATCTTCAAAACCCTCGTCGAGTTGCGCCACGCGCGCGACGATCCTCTGAACCAGGGGCAGTTCGGCGATCATTTCGGGACTGTTCTTGGAAAGCGAAATCGCGAGTCCGCGGGAGGCGGCGGTCCAATAGAGCAGCGCCACGTCGCGCTTGCCGGCGCGCTGAAGGGCCCGGTCCGCGTCGTTATTGAGGGCCGTGGCAAAACCGGGATGGCGGGCTTCCAGGCCGCGCATGCCGTACCTGTATGCGCGCAGGTAAAGCTTGCGGGCGCGGTCGCGGAGGGCGTTGGCGCGATCCAGGTTTTCCTCCCTGGCTTCGTCGATGCGCGAATCGACGAACGCATAGGAGTACTCGGTAAACCCCTGGGCCGCTGCCAATAGGAGTCCGGCGTGCCTGGGCGACTCGGCCAGCAGGCTCTCGTACATTTTCAATCCGAAGGGGATGGCGTCGGCCACCAAGTCGGGATCGTCGTCGCTTGTAAATGTGGAGCCACCCGAGGCCAGAGCGTTGCCCACCTGGTTCACCGCGAAACGCCTGATGGAGCAGCCCGCCGCCAGCAGCGGGACGATCAACGCGGTCAGCATACCCATGTTGGGTTTCGGCATAAGTGCTTCCTGCGATGGAGTAAAGCAAAAACAGGAAAGCGTTACAGACTGCAATTGAAATCCGGGCGAACGCACTCGGATCGGTAGCCGGGGTCCTGTGGCATGCCGCAGGTGATAAAGTGACTCTTTGGCCGGTCCCGGCCAAGCCGCATAGGAGCAACCCCCATGGTCAGTCGACGTCGTTGGTGTGCTTTTCTCGCCCCGCCGGGCCTGGCGGCCTGGCTGGGATTCGCGATCTTCGCCCAGCAGCCGGTCCCCTTAGGTCAATATCCCGGCAGCTTGCTCTCCGGCTTGCGCTGGCGCGATGTCGGCCCCATGCGCGGCGGACGCACGTATGCCGTCGCCGGCCACGCCGATCAGCCCGACACCTTCTATTCCGGCTCCGTTGGCGGCGGCGTGTGGAAGACCGAAAACTCCGGCCGAACCTGGTTTCCCATCTCCGATGAAGGCATTCCGATCGGCTCGATCGGTGCCATCGCGGTGGCTCCTTCGAACCCCAACATCGTCTACGTGGGCACCGGCGAGCCCGACATCCGCAGCCAGAATTCCTACGGCATCGGCATGTTTAAGTCCATGGACGCGGGCAAGACCTGGACCCATATCGGCCTCGATAACACGCGTCAGATCGGACGCGTCGCCGTCGACCCGGCGGACCCGAATCGCGTCTATGTCGCGGCTCTCGGCCACATCTACGATGCCAATTCCGAGCGCGGAGTCTATCGTTCTCTGGATGGCGGAACCACCTGGCAGAAGGTGCTCTTCAAGGCTGGCGATCCGGACAACGTGGGAGCGATCGATCTGGCCATCGATCCCAAGAATCCGCGCGTGCTGTACGCTTCGCTGTGGGCCACGCGCCGTCCGCCGTGGCCGGTTTACGCGCCCACCAACCTGCCCGGCGGCGGACTGTACAAGTCCACCGACGGCGGCGATACCTGGCGGCAATTAACTGGCGGGCTGCCCACCGGCGACACCGTCGGCAAGATCGGCGTGGCCGTTTCGCCGAGCAACCCCAACCGTCTCTGGGCAGTGATAGATGATACCGGCAAGGCCGTACCGGCGGGCTTGAGCGGCGTCCCAGGCGCCACACGCCCGGCACGCGGCGGAGGCGTGTACATCTCCGATGACGCCGGCGCCACCTGGAAGCTGGTCAACGCTGAGAATCGGCTTTGGGGCCGCGGCTGGTATTTTGAAGCCGTGACCGTCGATCCCACCAACCCGGACCGCGCCTACGTCATCAACACCGCCACTTACATGACTACAGATGCCGGGAAGACCTTTGTTCCAGTCAAGGGTGCGCCGGGCGGCGACGATTACCATCAGCTTTGGGTCAATCCCGAAGACGGCAACCGCATGGTGCTCAGCAGCGACCAGGGCACGGTGGTCAGCCTGGATGGCTCGAAGACCTGGAGCACCTGGTATAACCAGCCCACCGCGCAGATCTATCACGTGGCCGCCGACAATCGCTTCCCCTATTGGCTCTATGGCGGGCAACAGGATAGCGGCGCGGTGGGCGTCAGTACCTGGTCGCCCGAAGGGGCGCTCACATTTCGCGATTGGAAGCCCATCTGCGTGGGCGACGAAAGCGACGCCATCGTCCCCGACCCCAAGGACGGCAATATCCTCTACGGCGGCGGCGCCGGGCGCTGCGATCAGCTCTTCAATACGGCCGCTTCGCTGGGGGGACAGTTGCCACCGCCCGATCCCGGCGATCCCAACCGCAAAACCTGGACTCTTCCGGAGGTTTTCTCCCAAGCCGATGAAGCGCTCTACTACTCCAATCAATTCGTGATGCGCTCGCGCAACCGCGGCCGCACCTGGGAAAAGATCAGCCCCGACCTCGCACGGCTGAACCCGGCCGTACCCGCCACGCTTGACGCACTCACGGCCAAGGACATCGACCAGCCCATGAAAGACCGCTTCGGCGTAGTCTATTCGATCGGCCCTTCGCCGCTACAGGCCGCCACCGTCTGGGTGGGCACCGACGATGGCTTGATCTACGTCACCCGCGACGACGGCAAAAACTGGATCCCCGTCGCGCCGCCGGAAATGACGGCGTGGAGCAAGGTCTCCCAGATTGAAGCCGGGCATTTCGATGCCGATACAGCCTATGCGTCGGTCGATCGGCATCGCATCGCCGATAACAAGCCATATATCTATCGCACGCACGACGGCGGCAAGACCTGGCGGAACGTGGCCGCGGGTATCCCCGAAGGCGCCTATGTCAACTCGGTGAAGGAAGACCCGCAAACAAAAGGGCTGCTGTATGCCGCCACCGAGCTGCGCGTTTACGTTTCCTTCAACGACGGCGCGCAATGGCAGCCGCTGCAGAACAACATGCCGGCGACCTCCGTGCGCGACATCGTCGTGCACGGCGACGATCTGGCCGTGGCCACGCACGGCCGCGGTTTTTGGGTGATGGACCAGATGAGCGCGCTGCGCCAGATCGCGGCCGAGGGCGATCGCATCGTTTCCGCCAACGCCCACCTCTTTAGACCCGGGGAAACCCACGCCATCCGGGTTGGAGGGATGAACGGTACGCCGATGCCCCACGAGGAACCCCAAATGGAGAATCCACCCGCGGGAGTGGTGGCCTATTACTGGCTGCGGACGGCTGCCGGGCAGCCGCTGAAGCTGGAGTTGTTGGATCATACCGGAGCGGTGCGCGCTTGCGCCGCGAGCGACACTCCCGTGCGTGCGGTGGATACGGAAACGCTGAACGTACAGGCAATCTGGGTGCAACCCACGCAACCGCCGTCCGCCGCCGCGGGGATGCATCGCTATGCGCTCGGCGGCGCCGGCCGCGGTTTCGGCGGATTCGGCGGTTTCGGACGCGGCAGCGCGCCAGCCGCGGCTCCGGACGCCTGCACGCCGGCAGCGGGCGCCCCGGCGGCAAGCGGACCTGGCGGTGGTGGCAGACGCGGCTCCCCCGGCCTGCAGCCCGGAGAGTACAGCGTGCGCCTCACCGTGGAAGGCCAAACTTACACCCAGCCGGTCACGATCAAACCCGACCCTCGCGGCGCGCCCAACGGCGTCAACGAAGGCGCGCCGTAGCCCATCGGCCTACATACCCGCCACAATGCCCCAACAGGCAAACGCGCTGTTCAGGGTCGTGCAGTATTGGTAGATGCCATAAATGCTGCCGGCGGTGCGTTTCAGCGCGTCTACAATCTCCGCGGTCGAGGTGCCTGGAGGAAACGGCGCGGCGACAATCTGCGGCTCGGAGGCATTCCTGACGGAGAGCCAAGCCGGTTTGTTGGCCGCGAGCTTGCCGATGGCGTAAAACGCGAATGCATCGTCCGTGTCATTCATAATGCCGAGCGATTGCAGCCCTTCCGAATTGTTGTTGTCGTCCACAGTCAGGTAGTCCGCGGATGCGATCGCCATGGGCTGTGGACCCGGCACAGGGTTTTTGCCGGTCACGTAGATTGCGGGCGGTGCGGTGTTCCGCTTTACAAAAGAGTAGCCTGGAAGTGCCTGCAGCTTGTTGTAGCATTGGGACAAACCGGGAAGCGACAACTTCGTCAGGTTGGCGGCCGCGTAGTTCACGTATTGGGTGTTGACCGTGGCATTATTGGTCAGTTCCGTATGGTTCGCGCTCATGGTGTCGATATCCGGAAATGTCGGGTACTGCACCTGGCAATGAAAGCGCGCGGCGCTGGTGATGGCCACGTCCCCACAGTTGACGGTGCTCCCGATGGCGCCCGCCGTACCCGTGCTGATGACCAGAGCGGGCGCCAGTTCGCCGACAAGCTGCTGTATGACGGGGACGAACGGGAGCCGATCGCCATTGACCTTGGGATGCAGTTCCGACTTGAACAGAACGACCGTTTTAGTGCCGATCTTCACGGCTGAAAGATAGCCGAACATGCCCTGCTCAAGCGCCGTATCGCCTGAAATGCCGGTAATGATGGGTTTGAAGTTCGCGAAATTGTGAGCGTATCCGCACCATTGTTGCCGGCGGGCCGCCGACCAGTCGTTATCCTGGGTGAAGACATCCAGCAGCGCTTGCGTTTCAAATTCGGTGTAGAGAACGATGAGCGCATCCGCCTGCACATCGAGCGGCCCCGTGATCTTTTCGCCGGGGCTATAGTTTCCCAGCGGCGCCGGCGTTGGCGTAAGGTTTGCCGGCCAGGGAATCGGTCCCAGATCGACGACTACCGGTTCCTGGCTGCTGGCGGAACTGGCAAATGCATCATGAATATCGACTCCCTGGAATGGGCCGGTCTTAAAGACTTCTTTTGACATTAGTAGCTACCCTCGCGCTCAGTTCTATTATTTCGCCGCATGCGCCGCCTGCAGGCCATTTTGCAGCACGGTGCCGTTCACACTCCCCAGACCGGTGCAGGCGTCCCACCCGGCGCCCACCGGATACCCCGTGACTTGCCCGAATGAGTTATTGGCCGGGCCGGGCGGGCTGACGATGTCACGGAATGCGCTGCCCGCGAGGCGATACAGAGTCGGATTGATAAAGCCAACCGCAAAGCCCAGGTTCGCATTGATGAGTGCGATCAGGCCGGCATACAAAGGCGCGACAGCGCTGGTGCCGCCCACCGGTTGCGATTGGCCGTTGATGAATTGCATGTAGCCGCTGTTTTCGCTGGCATTGCCGGCGATGTCCGGGACCCCCCGGCCCGGTTGCTGCGTGCCGATACGATTCGGCACTCCAATGCCCTGTTGATAGGCCGGCAGCGGATAGCGGGCACTCACTCCGCCGCCGCTGGCGCCGGGCCCCCCAGCCCCAGTGTCGTTCCAGGCGTATTCGTCGAACGTGGCGCCGTTGATGTTGCCGATGGTCGTGCCGCCGCAAGCAATCACCCATGGCTCGGTCGCCGGGTAGCTGGTTTGGGCCACCGTTTGGCTCGCGATGAAAGCTCCGGAATCGCCCGAGGAAACCAGCACTGTGATCGAAAGATTGGCTGCATCTTGAAAGAGTTGGTCCATTTGAGTGTATTCCTGGTCCGAGAAGCTGCCGGCGGTATCGTCGTCCGGGCCCCAGCCGTAGCTGATCGACAGGATGGCAGGCTGCGGATCGCCCTCCCCAGGGTGAATCATGCGCTGCAGGGCATGGATAATGTTCTGGGTGTTGCCTCCGGTGAAATAGACGGCGATCTGTGCGCCTTGCGCGATGGCGCTGGCGACGGTGATGTCCAGACCTGTTTCGCCATCGGAAACGCCGGAGTTGGTCACTCCGTCTACGGACACATCGATCGGCTGGGGAACCGTCAGGCCGCCTCCGAACGCCTGCATGGTATCCGACAAGTCTTGCGCGGTGTAGCCGGCGCTGCCCTCGTTGGTCGCCATCTCGTAGATGCCGATGGTCTGGCCCGCGCCGTTGCCGGCTGGGAAGTTATATAGTTGGGCAACCTGCTGGGGCGTCAGCGGATTCGTGTTGGGCGGGTCGCTCGAATTCTGGCGGAGGGCCGTCGCATAATGCTGCGCCGGAACCTGGCGGTTATCCAGACCCACCACGGCCTCCACTATATCCGACAACCCGGCAGGCAGGCTCGGGCGGCCGGCATGGCCTCTGTATTTGCCGCGGGGCGACTGGTAGTCGTGCAATTCGACGGCAAACGCCTTATTGACGGCCGTGACCGTGCCGCGCATCACCACCGACCGGCGCGCCGGATGGCTCTCCAGCACCTCCAGATCGTGCGATCGGGCGAATGCGGCAACTTGCTCCAGTTCCTTGGGATCGGCGCCGTAAGCCGCCGCAAACTCCGCATGAGACACAGTCCTGCCCGCCCCAGTGGCTTTGGCTGGGAATTCCTGCAATCCCCGCAATTTCCGGTCGCTCTGCCGGCGGCGCAGGATAAGAGTTACCGTCGCCAATTCATGTCCAGCGGTCGGATTCAGGTCCGTGTGCTCCTGCGGGTGCGCGTGTTCACTGCCCTTGAGAGAGGTGTAATCGTGCGGTATGGCCATCTCGATTTCTCCTTAATCTAACCGGATAAGCCCGGCAAGGTTAAAGTGAGTCTCGGAAGCCGTTCGTTACAGCTTTTGCCAAAAAAAGCTTAGTTTCAAATGCCAAGGTGGGTCAACCGCGATGGAACAGGCAGCGTGGAGGAGGTGAGCACACGAAACCGAGGGCTACCGAGCCGACGCTACGCCCGGCTGTCAGTGCCGTGGAGATTTATAGCCGATTCGGCCGCTCTTGCCGAAATCGTGCGCAAGCCTTAGCAAGACCGGCGAGCGTCCGAGCGCTTCGTGCACCGGGCTTACGCCGCGGATTCGTGCGCTTTCCGATAAGCCGCCCACCGCTTCTTCGTGGCTTCCCGAATGGCTTTCAAACCGGCCGCCGATAGTTTCCGCTTCTTTGGCGCTGCCGGTTTGGGTGCTGCCGGTTTGGCCTGTTGCCGCTTCTGCGCCGCCCACCTGGCTCTCTGCGCGGCGGCGATCCGGGCGCGGCCGGCCTTGCTGATCGTGCGGCGTTTCTGGGGAGCCGCGTGATCCGTTCCGGTTGCCGCGGCTACCGAGCCTTTCGGCCGGCCTGGCCCGCGTAGACCCAGTTGCGCTTTGATGTCGGCTATCTTCCCGGAGATCCTTTCGAGTTCGCTTTGATACCCAACGATAGCCATCTCCAGGACGGAGCTGTCTACCTTTGGCTGTGCTTGTCTTGGCATGTTGGTCCTCTCCCTTAGAACAGCAAACGTGGACTGTGTTTTATCCAGTCTCCTTGCGCCTTGATTCTAGCACCTATTTCGGGCAGGTATGGGTGCGCCCGGCTCGTGCAGTTTTGGGGAAACCGCTCCCTGACGGTCGCGGCTCAGCGAGGACATACGCAATCAACGCGAGTATTACCGAGCCGCGACCGTCAGGGAGCGGCTTCCCCAAAAGCTGTCAAGCACCGCCCCACGCGCCGCGCCGGACGCGCTATACTGGGTAGTTTGGAATAAGATGCCGAAACGTACCTTTCAACCAAACAATCGTCGGCGCGCGAAGACGCACGGCTTCCGGTCCCGCATGGAAACCAAGAACGGACGGGCAGTTCTGGCGCGGCGCCGCGCACGGGGCCGCCACAAACTCACGGTCAGCTCCGAGAGGTAAGCATCCCTGGCTTTACAAACCGCTTCCCGAAAAGTGTTCGGCTGTTGCGATCCACGGATTTCCGCCGCGTCTACGACGGGGGTTCCCGCTTTACGAGCCCCTTCTTCGCGGCGTTTTGCGTGCGGGAGCCGCACGCGGACGGTCCGCACATCGGTTTCACCACGCCGCGCGCCCTCGGCAAGGCGGTGGTGCGCAACCGGATCAGGCGGCGTGTGCGCGAGGCTGTGCGCCTGCATCTCGCGCAATTGAGTCCGGAGTGGTCAATAGTCTTCAATCCCCGGCGCAAAGCGATGGAAGCCCCGTTCCCGGAACTGGAGCGGGAAATTGTTCGTCTCTTTCTACGGTGCAGCGGATCGTGATCGCGGCGCTGCGTTTCTATAAGCTGGGCCTTTCGCCGCTGCTGCCCTCGGCTTGCCGGTTCTACCCGACATGCTCGGAATATATGATGCAGGCCGTCGCGAAGCACGGAGTAATGCGCGGCGTTTGGATGGGGACCAAGCGCCTGGCGAAGTGCCATCCCTTTCACGCGGGCGGCGTCGATCCGGTCCGGTAAATACATAACAGCATGGCTGAACCTAATAGCGGCGGAATGGGCGGTCCCGGAAAACCGAAAGAGTTGTCCATGGAGCTGCGGCTCCTGCTCTTCTTCGTCCTGATGGGCGTGATCCTCTACGTCACACCGTATTTCTATAAGAGCCCGGCGCCGGTGAAGAAGGCGGCTCCGGTAGCCGCCAAGAGCGAGCCTGCGCCGGCAGCGCCCGCCGTTGCCCCGGCCGCGGAGCCAGCGGCCGCGACGGCGGCATCGGAAATCGCCGTGGCGCCGGTTTCCGCGCAAAAGGAAGAGACCCACACCGTCGATACTTCTCTCTTTCAGATCACCTTCAGCAATCGGGGCGCCGTGGTGAAGAGTTGGCTGCTGAAAAAACACAGGGAGCACAGCGGCGCGCCTCTGCAACTGGTGAATACGGCATCGCACGCCGATCCGCCGGCGGCACTCTACTTTCCCGCCGGAAAGCCCGCCGTGGACCTCAACCAGGCGCTCTATGAGGTGCGCAGCGATCCCGACGGCCTCGCCATCGGCTTCGACTATTCCGATGGAAAAGTGGTGGCGCACAAGTCCTTTCGGTTCCAGAAATCCAGCTACTTGCTGGAAGTTTCGACGGAAGTGACGGATAGCGGCAAGCAACTCCCGCACCAGATCGAGTGGCGCGGCGGGTTTGGCGATATGGCGGCAACTAATCCCTCTGGCGACCAGCAGACTCTGTACTTCGATATGGCCGATGCCAAGCTGAAGAAGAACGGAGCGAAAGCGGCTAAAGACGGTCCCGCTACGGTGACCGGTAACTACTCGTTCGCCGGTGTCGAGGATAAGTATTTTGTGGCGGCGTTCCTGCCCGAGCAAAACACCACTGTCGCCATGACCACCTTCAGCGATAGCGAGAGCACCCCGCACGGGTCGACCCAGGCGCCTTACGCCGGCGCGGCGGTCGGCGGCGGCCCGGTCAACCATTTCTCGTTGTACGTCGGCCCCAAGGATATCGACACGCTGCGCGCGGTAAATCCCAAGCTGGAGCAGGTGGTGGATTTTGGCTGGCTTAGCATTCTTTCGAAGCCGCTGTTCCTGGTTGTGAATTGGATTGCCGACCGCGCCGTGCACAACTACGGCTGGTCCATTATCCTGGTCACCATCGGACTCAATTTCGTGCTGTTCCCGTTGAAGATCACCAGCATGAAGTCGATGAAAAAGATGCAGGCGCTGCAGCCGCAGATTGCCGAAATCAACGCCAAGTATAAGAGTGTCGGTCTCCGCGATCCGAAAAAAGCGGATCAGAACCAGGAGGTGATGGAGTTATACAAGAAGCACGGCGTCAATCCCATGGGCGGCTGCGTTCCCATGCTGCTGCAGATCCCGTTTTTCATCGCGTTTTATAAGGTGTTCTCGGTATCGGTCGAGATGCGCGGCGCGAACTGGCTTTGGGTCACCGACCTTTCGCAGCCGGAAACCTTGGCCATTCACCTGTTGCCCATCATCATGGTGGCCAGCCAGTTCGTGATGCAGAAGATGACTCCCACCACCACGGGAGGCGATCCCAGTCAGCAGAAAATCATGCAGTTCATGCCGCTCATGTTCGGCTTCATGTTCTATAACCTGTCGAGCGGACTGGTATTATACTATTTGACCAGCAACCTGGTGGGCGTCGCGCAGCAGTGGTTCTTCAATCGAACGTCGCTGGCCAGCGTGGCCGCACAATCGGTGCAGCCGCCGAAAAAGAAAAAAGATGGGAAGAAGTAAACGGTGAATCCTCGCAAGTACTCGGTAACGGCGGTAGGCGACCGCATTGATCGGTTTTTGCGTCCTTGTCTGGAGCAGGCGGGCTTCCGCATGAGCTACGACATGGCCGATGGCGAGGCCACGGACGACGATTTCGAAACGCCCGACGTGGTCGTGAAATTCAATGGGCCGGACGTGGAGTATCTGCTGGCGAACCGCGCGGAGCTGCTGCTGGCGCTCGAGCACGTGACCATGGAGGCGCTGCGCATGCCCTCCGAGGATCACTCGCGGATTTCCTTCGATGCCAACGATTACCGCTTGCTGCGCATCGAGGAACTGCGGCTGAGCGCCGGGGCCGCGGCCGAGAAGGTGAAACGCACGGGACAGCCGTTCCGATTCAATCCCATGAATAGCCGCGAGCGCCGCGTCATCCACTTAGCGCTGCGGAGCGAGACCGAGCTGCGCAGCGAGTCGAGCGGTTCGGGCGGTTTCCGTCATGTGGTCGTTTATCCGGCGGGTATGGCCAGCCTGCCCGAACTCCCGCCGCCGCCTTTTGCGCGGCGCGACGGACCTCCCGGCGGCGGACGCCGTGACTTCGGACGCGATCGCGGCGGGCCCCCCGACAGAGGCGGCCGTCCGCAACGCCGCGGCGGGCATGGCGGCCCTCGGCGTTAGTTGAACCTTAACGACACCATCGTTGCTATTTCCACACCTCCCGGACGCGGCGGGCTCGGCGTAGTGCGGCTTTCCGGCTCCCAGGCCCGCGAAATCGCCATGTGTATGGTCCGGTTCCCGGGCGCGGCCGACTGGCGGCCTTGGTCATCCCAACTGGCTCAGCTATTGGACACGGCCGGCCAAGCCGTGGACCAGGTGGTAGTCGCGTTCTTCGCGCGCCCCCGTTCCTACACCGCCGAAGATGTGGTGGAGATATCGTGCCATGGCGCGCCGGTGGTGCTGCGGCACGCCGTTACCGCGGCGTTGAACGCGGGCGCGCGCCTGGCTGAGCCGGGCGAGTTCACGCTGCGCGCCTATCTCAACGGCCGCATCGACCTGCCGCAAGCGGAAGCCGTGCGCGACCTGATTGAATCCACCACACTCTACCAGGCGCGTATCGCCGCGCAACAGGCCGGCGGGTCCGTATCGCGCCGCATTGGGCCGCTTAAAGAGCAGCTTCTGGAACTGATCGCCCTGCTGGAAGCTGGCATCGACTTCGCGGAGGACGATGTGAGCGTGGCGCCGCCCGCCGAAATCCTGCGGCGCCTCGATCCGGTCGGGGCGGGCGTTTCCCAACTGGCGGAGAGCTTTGCGTTCGGCGGCCTGGTGCGTACAGGCTTGACGTTGGCGATCGTCGGACGGCCCAACGTGGGCAAGAGCAGCTTGTTCAACCGCCTGCTGGAGCAGGATCGCGCTATCGTCACGGACATCCCCGGCACTACGCGCGATGTGGTTTCGGAGGTGGCGGCGATTCATGGCATCCCGGTGAAGCTGTTCGATACGGCCGGCATTCGCGAAGGCCGGGGGCTGGTGGAAACGCTGGGTATCGAGCGCAGTTTCCAGGCCATGGCGGATGCCGATCTGACGCTGGTGGTAGTGGATCTGTCCGCGCCGGCCGCGGAGGCCGACCGTGAGCTGATCGCGCGGGCAGGGGAGCAGGGCCGCTGGATCCTGGTGGGCAACAAATCCGATCTGCCGCGCCGCGCGGAGCCGCTGGATGCCTTGCAGCCGGTTTCGGCGCTCTCTGGCGATGGGATCGAAGCCCTGCGGGACGCGGTGTTCCGGGCAGTCGCACCGGCTGGAACCGCGGAGCTGGAGACGGGCTTCATCACCAGCATGCGGCATGAAAAGTTGCTGCGGGAATCGCTGGCGTATCTGGAAAAAGCCGCTGCGGCCGTGGCGGAGAACGTGCCGCATGAGATGCTGCTGCTGGATCTCTACGGTGCTCTGCGGCCCATCGACGCCATCACCGGCGCCACCACTGCCGACGATATCCTGAACCGCATTTTCTCGACGTTTTGCATCGGAAAGTAGGTGGGGCGGGCGTCCACGCCTGCAGCGGGTCTCCAGACCCGCCCTCCGGACTGGCAGCCTATGGCACTACCGCCGTCTGAATCACAGCGTCAAAGCGGCCTTGAAAGCCCGGCAATTCGGATGCGGGCATGCGGGATCCGAAAACCACGCGGCTTTTCTCGCCTTCGACCCAGGTCACGTACTCGACCATTTGCTGTCCCTGGCTCGCGTAGTCGGCGACCGCACTCAGGGCGGCCTTACCTCCGATGGTGGCCTGCCGCACGCTGTCGGTCCGGAACTTGTATCCCTCAAAATTGTTGCGCTGCGCGACCTTGCCATCCAGGCGACGGCTCAACAAGGCGGAAATATCGGCTGGACTGGCGATGCGCGCCTTCAGCCAAACCACGCCGATGACGTTCGAAACGGTGTCCCTTAGCGTCACGGTTTGGGCGCCTTCGGATGCCCATCCCTGGCTCACGATAACCCAGTCGGACGGCAACGTGAATTCGATGCCTGTCCGGTTGTTATGATACACACCATTCTCCACCGTTCCGATCGATTGGGCTTTGGCTGCGATCTGGGCCTTACTAATCTGAGCCCGCGCCGGTATCGCCGCCGCGATTAGCGCAACCATGGGAAGAAGGAGGAACCGCATGGACATATCAATACTCCTTTGGGAGCTTCGACGCCACATCCGATACGAACGTTACAACCCCTATTGCGCCCTTCGTTCTATCAGAACCGAATCGCCAAACTCATGGGTCCGGTAAGACATAGCGTCCAGTTCTTTCCCGGCTCGCCGCAAGGTGGCGTCCGCCGCGAACGCTTGCAGCAACTGGTGATGGCTGGTGCCCGGCTCATGCACTCCCGTGAGAATCGCATCGACAATCCGAAGCTGGCTTCCCGGGCCAATGCGTTGCGTCGCCAGCCCGTCGCTGGCATTCACACGGCCATCCTGACTTGCGGCGTGTTCCAATGCGCGCACCACCGTCGTACCGATCGCGATAATACGGCTGCCATTCGCCCGCGCGGTCTCGACAGCGCACGCGGTTGACCTTGGAATGCGGTAAGGTTCGTCGAGCGGCAACCTGAGGTCGAGTTCGGTGTCGCCCGTGGAGGAAATGCCGGCGGTGTGCGTGAGGGTAGCGAATGCGGCGCCTTGGGAGCGGATTCCTTCGACCATCCGCCAGTCGAGCGTGAAGCCCGCCGATGGCGCTTCGAAGGCGACGGGGCGCCAGGCAACGGGTGACCATGCATCCCAGAGATCCAACGGAACCGGCAGATATGCATATTGGATCGGCCGCCCATGGCGCGCCAGACCAGCCCAGATCGTGTCGGCCGGCCCATCCAGGTGCAAATCCACGAACCGCGGGTGGTCGAGCAGCCGCTTGATCGTCGCCGAAAGCGGACCCAGCGTCAGCCGGTCGCCAGGCTTGAAACGCGGAGGCGCCGGCCTGTCCTCCGTGCGCGTATGGAAATCGCCTGCGCCGAAGACGACCGCGGCAAAATCGCCTACCTCGTCCAACGAACGGCGGCCCGCAAGCCTCACTTCGACCGGACAACCGGTGGGCGAGTGAACACCCTTCAGGCTGGCAGGCAAGGCTGCTGCATCGTTCGCCACCACCAAATCACCCGGACGCAGAAAACCGGCAAAGGAGGCGCGCCGCATGTGCGTAATGCTGCCATACTTGTCGACAACCAGCAGTTTTGCGTCCAGCGGCCGTTGTGTAGGTTGGGAAGCTGGGATCATCGTTTGTCTCCTTCGATGGCTCCGGCCGGTACGCACCGCGCGAGTGTCGCGGTGATCGCGTCGGCTGCTTCACGCGCAGCAATTTCCGGGCGTTTCAATGCCGCCGGGTCGCCATCCGGTACCGCGAGCGCGTGCATCGGCGTATCCATATCGCCCGGATCGAGCGAAACAAAGTGTATGCCATCCGGCGCCAGTTCTTCGTTCCAGATTCGCGTCAGGTGCAGTAGAGCCGCCTTGCTGGCCCCGTAAGCTCCCCAGCCGGCGTAGGCGTTGATCGCCACGTCGCTCGAGATATTCAGCACCGCCGCTGCGCCATTTTCGCGGGCCGCAGCCGCCAGCGCCCCGAGCAGCGCCTTAGTCAATCGAAACGGGCCTAATACATTGGTGGCCAGCGCCCGCTCAAAGTCCATACAGTCCGTATCGCCGAGTAGGGCCAGCGGCGCCGGCCCCAGATCGGAGGCGTTGTTAATTAGAACGTCGAGCCCTCCCAGTTCGCCGGCGATCTGCATGGCAATCGGATAGATGTCGTCCTTTGCCGATATATCGCCGACAATCCCGTGCGCGCCGGGGTGCTCCCGCACTACGCGGGCAACTCGCTCCGCCCCGCGCGCGACGAACGCCACATTCGCGCCGCGCGCCAGGAATTCCCGGACCAGTGCCAGGCCCAAGCCCGAAGTTCCTCCGGTGATGGCGACACGCAGGCCCGCGCCGTTCGTAACCATATTTTCTTCCATCATCAATGCACCCTCCAATTCCAGGCTACAAGTTAAAGTGAACTTGAAGTCAAGCCCAAATCGCGATATTCTTTTGCCATGGCTCTACTCACCATCAGCGATGTTTCGCGCCGCAGCGGCGTGGCGGCCTCAGCCCTCCGCTTTTACGAGGATCGCGGCCTCATCAGGTCCGAACGGGCCGGTTCGGGGCATCGCCGCTATCCGCAGGCCGTGCTGCGGCGGATCGCGTTCATTATCTTCGCCCAGCGTATCGGGCTGACCCTCGACGAGGTAGGCGCGGCGTTGGCCAAACTGCCTCGGGACCGTGTACCGGAGGGCTCGGACTGGGCCAAGCTATCCGGCGGGTGGACCAGCCGCATCGACCAGCGCATTGCCGAACTGCAGCGCCTGCGCGGCGGGCTTACAGGCTGTATCGGCTGCGGCTGCCTGTCGCTCGACCGATGCCAGCTTTCAAACCCCGGTGACCGCGCCGCCCGCCACGGCCCTGGTCCGCGCTACTGGATCGGAGACCCGCAGCAGTAGAGCGTCGCTTTGATTCCGGTTAATATGGGGGCTGGTATGCGAAGACGCGAGTTCTTGGCGCTGGCGGGCGCCGTCCCCCTGGCCGCTGCCCCAACGCCGGCTTCCAAGCTGGCGGCCGATCCGCACCGGCCCCAATATCATCTGCTGCCCGCCGCCAATTGGATGAACGATCCCAACGCGCCCATCTATTGGCAGGGCAAGTACCACATGTTTTACCAGTACAACCCGAATGGCGCATTTTGGGGCGATATGCACTGGGGTCACGCCGTTAGCGAAGACATGGTGCGCTGGAAGCATCTGCCGGTAGCCCTCGCGCCTACGCCCGGCGGTCCCGATAAGGATGGCGTCTTTAGCGGCTGCGCGGTGATCGACAACGGAGGCGTCACGGCGGTTTACACCAGCGTGAATCCGGAAACGCAGTCCATCGCGACCAGCACCGGGGACCTGACCGAGTGGAAGAAGTTCGCCGGCAATCCCGTGATCGCCGCGCCGCCCGCCGGCCTGGAAGTGACCGGCTTCCGCGACCCCGCCGTCTGGAAGGAAGGCGATACCTGGCTGATGGCGGTTGGGTCGGGCTTTCGCCAGAAGGGCGGCGCCGTCCTGCTTTACGAATCCAAGGACCTGCGCCGGTGGAATTACCTGCATCCGATGGTCACCCACAAGATGCAAGCCGGCCCCAGCGCCAAGGATCCTGTCGATAGCGGCGAGATGTGGGAGTGCCCGGACTTCTTTCCGATCGACAACAAGCATCTGCTGATCGTCTCGACGGAGCGGGTAGTGAAGTATTTCCTGGGCGGCTACACCGATCGCCACTTCTATCCGGAATCCATGGGCGGTATCGATCATGGGTCATATTATGCGGCGCGTAGCATGACGAATACGGGGACCAATACCGGCGACCGGCGCATCCTGTGGGGATGGCTGACCGAGGGCCGCACCGCCGACGCGCAGCGCGCCGCCGGCTGGAGCGGCGTGATGTCGCTGCCTCGGGAACTGAAGCTGCTGGGCAGCCAGGTGCAGATGCGCCCGGCGGCAGAGGTGGAGACTTTGCGCGGCAAGCGGTTGGGAGGCGACGCGGAGGGCGACTGCATCGAGATCCACGCGGAAATCGATCCGGGCGATGCGCCGCGGGCGGGATTGAAGGTGCGCATCGCGCCGGACCGCAGCGAGCAGACGCTGGTCTACTATGATCGCGAGGCAAGGCAGATCTGCGTGGACCGCAGCCAGTCGAGTACCGACACCAGAGCGGATCGCGGGATGCAATCGGGACCGTTCATGCTGGGCCGCCGCGAACCACTGCGCCTGCACATGTTCCTGGATGGGTCGGTGATCGAGATCTTCGCCAACGACCGGTTTTGTTTGAGCGCGCGCATCTATCCGGCAGGTTCGCGGAGCACCGGGGTGGCGCTGTTTTCGAGCGGAGGCGTGGCGAAATTGGTGTCGTTCGAGGCTTGGGAAATGCGGCCCATCTCGGCGGACCGGCTGACATCGTAGTTTAGGATGCGCTTGGGGCGCTGCCCTAGTTACTCACAGGCTGCGCCGACATTTCCCGTTTGGCGCCGAAAATCGCGGCGTATGGGGCGTTACAGGTCGGTTAGACATTGGTCAGCCGAATCTAAGTCGTTCTCCATAAATGATTTAGACATTTGTTAACTATAGTGCTGTATGGGAGTGCACTTTGTTACGAAGTCTTTACAAGCGTTGAAGTTGTATCGAATTCGCCGGATGTTTCCACAGCTTTTTCCACAATGCCGTTGAAAACTCCGGGCGGGCGCAAGTTCGCCGAAGAGGCGGGCCTGCGAGGCCCGCGCAGGCTGCGAGCC
>Ga0181526_10000573_pt1 | contig 38580 bp, 63 predicted proteins | sample PEATcosm2014_Bin_35_FD_119750 | JGI IMG/M metagenome (GOLD analysis project Ga0181526, IMG submission 119750) | Peatland microbial communities from MTU Mesocosm Facility, Houghton, MI, USA - PEATcosm2014_Bin06_30_metaG | ecosystem: Environmental > Terrestrial > Soil > Wetlands > Peat | place...
CCTATCCTCGACCTTAGACAGCCCATGCCAATACCGATCTACCGGCAAATTGAATAGCTCTTGGCTCGTGAGCAGTGCGGCTGCGCCCACGTAAATGCCAGGATCATATCCAGCGTTTTTAACCACGGATGCCCATGTAGTGACAGCTTGTATCAACGCAGCAGGCGCCATAGAGACCCCCTCTACGTCAAGCCATACCGTGCATCGAGCAGGTAGCGAAAGAGCGCTAAGATGCTGCAAGCACACCTTGGGGTCATACACGTTCGCGAACGTGACCGGCATAAATGCCAGCCCAGCACCCAAAATAGCCGACAGCTCCGCCTGGGTAATAGACCCAAGATACCTGATCACAAAATCTGTATTGCATTGCTTCAGCGCTGCAGCGGAAGAAGTCGTTATAAAAGAATCGGTATCGATCCCTCTTGCCCCAGTAAACGCTGTAGTAGAAATCATGTAGTGCTCCCTGTCGTTGGCGTAGCCGGTGTGTTCACATCTCGAGATGCGTCAGGCGGTAAGAAGTCCGCTGGCGGAGTTTGTTTGATAACCGAAATAGCCTGCGTTAAATTGCTCTGGATTTGGGTAATCCTATCCAGCTCATTAGGCCGAAGGCGTGTACTTGGACCAGAGATACTAGCGATCTGACTTGTAAGAGCCTCCTCAAACGTAAATGCGATAAAAGACTGAGTAGCTGCCTGCGCAAGAAGGGCCGCGTAGGCATCATTGAGCGCAACTTTCATCGACATCTGCGCAGTCTGTTTCGCCTTCTCCTCGTTCTGTTGCGTGTTACTAGCCATACCCCTAGCCTAGCAAGTACGGTGCTTTTTGGGGCATAACAAGAACGAGGATACAATTAACCCTGTGGAAAATTGGGATGATCACGCGAAAAAAGTACCTGAAGCTCTGCGGCAAGAGCCTTTGAAGCCCAAAGAGCTCGTCGCGTGCTTATGCCGCTTATTTGGATGGACTCCATGGATCGCACGTAATGCTATTGCGGCAGCAGATGGACGCTATATCCACTATTCACACGATAGAAAATGGGCGTTGCCAGGTCAAGCTATTCTGGAGACAGATTGTGCACGACGCAGACGACACGTTCGAGTTTGACAGCGTTATTTGCATCAAAGACAGCCACCTAGCGTGCTGCATTAAAGACTTAGACACCGGTGAGACTTTCTGGGTGCCTAAATCATGCATCCACGAAGATTCTGAGGTTTTCGAGTATCCGCAACGAGGAAAGCTCATTGTGCTCGCTTGGCTCGCCGAAAAAGAAGGGTGGACAGGCAAACAAAAATCAGCGTTGTCTAGGGATATCCCTAAACCACAGCGCCCAGTCCCGCGAGGGGCTGAGGTCAATCTAAACATTGGACGCTTACCGAAGAAACCACCTTGTAAACGGTAATTTGTTCAATACTTACGGCATAACAAACCTGGAGGAAAGCTATGTTTGACCCCGATACATGGCACGGAAAGGGCATCAAAAATGCTCTTCCTACCCTTTACTCAAAAACGGCCACAGGCGCCGTTAGCATCTGGCTTACTTGGACAGACGGCCCAGACGTATGGGTGCGCTGGGGACAAAAAGACACTGAAGCTTTTCAAGACGCTAAGCTCACATGCACTCCCAAAAACGTTGGGCGCGCAAACGCAACAACCGCCGAAGAGCAAGCGCGCCTCGAAGCTATTGCAAAATGGAAGAAGCAACTCAAGAAGAAGTACGTAATGTACGAAAGCCAGCTAACAGAGTTCAGGCTGAAGCCTATGCTTGCGTTGAACTTTGAGGATCACAAGCACAAGATTGTGTATCCCGCGTACATTCAGCCAAAGTACGATGGCTTACGATGCCTAGCCATCAAAAACAGTACAGGGGCAGTACACCTCCAAGCTAGAGGTGGAGACCCTTACGTAGTACAACACATCGCCAATGCGCTGTGGATGTTGCCATCATACGCTGCGATGGATGGTGAGCTCTACGTGCATAACTTAGGGCTGCAAAAAATCAACTCGCTAGTCCGACGGCCACAAGAAGGCTCTAGCATACTGGAGTATCACGTATACGATTTTGTGCTGCCGGATACCCCTCAGCCGTGGGAAGTACGTGGTACCGCGCTAGCGCGTTTGTTAGATTATAGCGGCATTGACAAGCGCATAGTTCCAGTTCCGACATGGCGCGTGCACAACGAAGAAGAGGTAAAAGAGTACCACGATAGCTTTGTACAAAACGGTTACGAGGGAGCGATCGTACGCACCGCCTTAGGACCTTACCGTTTTGGGTATAGAAGCGCCGACCTGCTTAAGTACAAAGCGTTTGAGGACGCCGAGTTTCCGATCACCGGATGGTCCTGCGGTAAGGGCAAATTCTCCGATATGGCCATCTTCACCTGCACGGTTCCAGCCGGCGTCAAAGGCGGTACACCTGGAGCAGCCTTCGAGGTTGTTCCTGCGGGCACCGAACAGGAACGTAAACAGTTGCTGCTAGACGCGCCACAACTTGTTGGGAAAAAGCTAACCGTGCGCTATTTAGGGTGGACAGAAGAAGGAAAACCACGATGTGCCGTAGGGCACGCCATTCGAGAAGAGGGAACATGAGCATTGTAAAATCTATGACTGAAACGGACATCCGAGAGGATATATGTATCAATTTAAAGACCGATACTGCTAAAGATGCGCTAGTGCCGGTCTTGTACAATCTGTACAAAGCGCAAATGGCTTTTACTGAGCACTGCAGCACGTTCATGCATGACGCGCTCCTCGCTATTTATAGCGCTGCTAGCACTCTTGAAGATCGCGTAGACAAAAACGAGATGAAGCGCGTTCACACGCTTGTTACTCATGAGCTCCCAATCGTTACGGCACGCGTGGTGGCTAAAGCGGCGCTGACGGCGCTTCAGCAGCTTCATATATGCGATAAAATCCCAGCCACAGAGCTCATAATGCAAGTGTTAGACGCAATAGACCTACAAGGCATCGTACTTACTGCATCGAGCGCGCCATCCGCTGAAACTGCTGCTGACAATCACAGCGTCAACTAAACCATATTCGTATACGGCGGCTCACGATAGCCGCCTTTCCTTACCCACAAAGAGGGCATAGTGTCAAAGACGAAAGAAGCTAAAAAGACAAAGGCGCCTAAACATGTTGCTACCTACGCGTTACCAGCACAACTACACCGCTACTTTATGTTCCTATTTGATGACGGCCTACTTGATGACGGGGAATCTATACAAAGAGAACTTTGCTATTTAGTAGGCGACGTTGACCGTTACTTAGCCGCGGTAGATGCCGAAGACACAGACTCCGCCCACCACGAGCTAGGCAGCATGCGGTGCAGATTACGCCTTATAAAAACAAGGATGCTCTGATGCTTCAGGAACGTCTTCTTGACGTCGCCTACGTACTAATTAATCACGATTTGGTAGCGGCAGAGCTTAGGCTGGCTTTTGAAGAGAGCATCGGAGAGGCTATTCCCAAGCTCACTAACTCCATAAAGCAGCTTCTTGAGGCATTACACGACACACGTCGCCGCGCGCGGCTAGGTATAGATCAGTTTAAGCTATGGCGGCTGGCCGTAACCTGGAAGCACCAAGGCTCTCGCTCTCGCTGGACGTCAAAAGCCAGCCTTGACCTGTGGGACTACATCGATGGCATCGAAAAACGCAATGAGGCCAAGAACGAAAAGGCCACGGCGCATAAAACGACCCTATAAACCTAGGATCACAGAAGAAGCACGTGCTAACTGCTCTCTACGCCTAGAAAAATTGGTGGCAGATATGCGCTCGGCGCTAGCTGTGGCTGAAAAGAATTTGCGCTACCGCAAATTGAGAAAACCGGCTGTTACAGCAGCGGTGCTCAACACAACAAGCTTATCTGCAGGGATAGAATCCTTCTGCAAAAACCTCGACGAGATGTTTTTGGAGTACCCATGACCCGGCATGTTTTCAGAGGACGAAAAGTAGAAGGATTTATACCAGGGCGCCCTTCACCTAGAGCAGCATCTTCAGGCGTTACATATTTAGTAGCGGTCAACGACGCATGTGCAGACTGCACGCCTGACTTGGTGCCTAGACGCGTCGACTGTGCATGCTACGAGCAATGTCTTTATGCGTTCAAAGGCGCAAAAGATGCATGCTGCCCAAAGGCCTGTGAGCACTACGTACAACTCAAGCTGCGCGCCGTAGACTTCGCAGACTCTCCCAGAAATATCTGGGATAGGTTTTAGCCGAAGTCAGTCTTTGGCCATTAGCCGCTCAAAGAACTGAAATCGCTTACTGGCGCCGGCCCACGTGCACGTAGCCCCTGTAGCGTATATAGCTATGGCACCTTCAATCGTACCGCACTTGTTGTAGCCGCGGCTCAATGCCCTAGCTGCATAGTACGCGCTAATACGGGTGCTGGCTTCGTCAGCACCCTTGATGCGCTCCCACTGCTCCCAAGGCACCAAGCCGCTTCTCTGCACCTGCCAGAGACCCCTAGCACGGCCGCCATCGCACTCATTGCGGCGACAGCGCCCCTCATGAACGTGTTGTGCGAGCCCAGTCTCGAAATAGGCTTGTGTGATGAGCAGCCGCTGTAGCTCCTTTACACTACCGGGCCAAAAAGCCTTACAGCCCTCTTTCGACGCGTAAGCACCAGTGCACGTGGCGCGTTCGCTAACGAGCGCGATAGAAGATGCCACAGTGGTCAGCCTCGCTACCCGTTGCATCTCCGATTCAGTATCCTGGTGATAGCGTGGAAGAGCGAACAATAGCGCGAGCAGTGCTGCTGTAATTGTTGTCATGGCGACCTACGTAGCACACGCTCCTAAGACTCCGCCACAAGAAAGTCATAGAGCGAAAATGAGGACACCGACAAAAAAAGAAAGCCACATCATGTTCCTATGCGCGAAAGCAGTCACTGAAGACATTAGGCTTCTGACGAATATCCATACACGCGGGCATGACATGTATGGCGCCCACGGGACGCTGCGCGTAAATTTGGATGTTCTCCAAAAGATGCTTAAGCGGCTTGATGCAGAGCAAGAACAAACTACAGAGCACACGCCCGCAGATGAACAATACGCGTTGCGTGTATTCGATGCACCCAAATGTACTTCTGGGAAGATCAAAAGGCAACCTAAATGCCCAGCTACAAAACGAATGATCCCAAAGGTTGGTGTGGCGACCCAACACGTGGCGCCGCCCTTGGGCGGCCCAACATCCACAACAAAGAATACACAGGTAAGTTAACGCTACGGCGCATACGCCTAAACTCCGGTGGATACGACTCCAACGGTACGTATTTCGGATGGGGCGCTAGCGCAGACGGTAGTGTCGACTTTATTACTCGTGCTCCGCATGCACGCGGTAGCGTAAACACCAGAGCCAGCGTAAAAGCCATGATACAACTGGATTACCCACACGCGAGATTTAACCGATAGCACCAAGGATAAAAAGAATGGATACATGGCAAGCCTGTGCTTTGTCAAAAGCGGCAACCGTGCGAGGCGACAAGCCCAAAGTATTCGACTGGCTCAAAGCCGCCAAGATTCTTAAAGAACGCAAACCCAAAGAAGCGTATGCAGGGCTCAGTAGAGACCTTGAATGGACCGCTGGATGCATCTATCGAAAGGGTAAGCCGATCACCGACGAAAGCACGTACCTAAGATCTACCTGGGCTACGCCAGTGCTGGTCATCGGAAACGAAGAAATTCCATGCTTTGTAGACGAGTCGTCCACTCAATGGAACGAAGAAACGAAATGGCCAGAAGAAGCGCTCAAGATACTCGCTGAGCCGTAGCCACATGTCTTCTCAGTATTACTGGGTCATCAAAACGAAAGAAACTGGCAAGTACTGGACCATGAATGGAGACAGTGCTGCTAATCTACAGCGTGCTTATCACTTCCCCAGTCTAGAATCGGCTAGCGCATATTTTCGCGTGTGGCCAAAAGGGCGCGCCGTTATTATCCGTGTACGCCGTAAAGATCAAAAGGTTTAAAGAATAGACGACTATGCGCCTCACCAAGGAGACCTCGTGAAACCGATCCAGTTTGAATGCAGGGGGCGCGATGGACATCTCGAGCTTCTAACCCTCGGCAAAATTCCTGGCAAGGCTGAATACTTCGTACGGGTAACCTCCGAGAACGGCCTTCCTAGAATCTACACCCTCAACGCAATGGCAACCCAGCGCTCCGACACCAAGTTCCTCCCCGTAAGCCGAGTCCCGGGTTACGTGCTGACCGACCTGTCCTTGTATTGGGATGTAGGGGCTTTACCCTGACCCGAGCGAAGTGACCTGTGGACCTAGGCCTCTACCAAGCTGAATATCAGCTGAACGACGTTTAAAATAGGAACGGCGTAGCCAGCCAATTCAGAACATGTCTTGATAACCTCAATCACTTCGTCCCAGGTGCTTTTATCTGGGACAGTGCCTGCGTCTTTATAGGCTTTAACCAAAAGCGCACGTTCTTGGTCGGAGCACGCGAAAAAGCCTTCTAGCTCCTCGTTATTGAGATGTGTAATTGTGGTCAAAGCCACAATAGCCTCATTTCGCGTCATGGCGCGCACACAATCCCGCTATCAAGAGGTCCAAGCTTCTCATCCCTCAAAACGGCATTGATGGAACAAAAGGCTCCGCGCTCCAGAGCGGCTGGGGCGGAGCCCGCGTCTAGATAATGGTAAGACGCCTCTGTTAAATGGGCCGCATTGACCAAGTTGGTTCGAGTTGTAGACACCAGATGCGCAGTACAACCCGTAGCAAAGAGCAACGTAACGAGCATGTATCGCATAAAAGGAGCCTAGCAGACTTTCTATGACGAGCAAAGAACATCCAGTACAGGTATTTAGCACGCAACAGCGTGATGAGACAGCTCCGCACAAAGAAACATATTCTATGAAGGGTCTGGAAGACGCACGAGAGTTACTCGCTGACGTATTTCGCAAGCACATTTGGCCTCCAGCAGCTGAAGTACGCAACGCCTTCCGGGCATATGAGAGCGAGCTTTTGCATACGTACATCATGCCTACCGTGCGGAGTTTTGCTTTTCATGAACTTGTACGCGCAAAAGACACGGCTGCTCTAGTAAAAGTTGTCACGGCACACGTTCTTAAAAAGTTAGGCTCCGAGGGTTACATGCATAAAACAGAGCAATCTCCTGAGAACGTAACAGTGCAAGAAGAGCGCCTAATGGCAAAGCTGTGTGCACAGATCACAGAGCTTAAAGAAGCCCTTAACATCAAGGACAAAGAGCTCACATCGGCTAAAAACGAGCTTAATGCGTGCCGGGACAACGCAAGTCAACTTGAAAGCGCACTAGCAGACGTATCAGAAAAGCTTGCGGCTTTGCGAGAAACAGTAAAAAGCGTATACGTCTTGGTTCGAAAAGAACACGATGCTATCGAAAAGGAAGAATTGTCATGAAAAGAACCGTGACTATTACCTTTGACATCGATCCTACAGAATATGAACAATCGGAAGACACCCCTGAAGGTGTGATTCAACTTGCATGGGACATGATGGACAACCAGACGGACTATCCTGATAGCCCTATCCGTCTTTACTGCGAGGGAGTGACCAAGCTAGCGTCGGAAGTATACGCACACTCGCCCGAATGACCTCAGGCCCCTCCCGCGAGGGAGGGGACCTCCTTAGCTCACGAATTAGGGATCGTAAGCAGCAGGCTCGTTGACAACACCCTTAGTCGTAGGGCCAACGTTGACGACTGGATTAGCCTCGTAGTAAATGGCGTAGTTATTGACGCCGTTAGGCGCAACGTAAGGGCTGTACGCGCCATGTGCGCCGTTACCCGTACCTATAGCCTCCGGCTCACCCGCCGTAAGACCCAAGAGCCCCAGCGCCGTGCTCTCTGCCGAGATATTAACTCGGCTCAGTACGCCATCCGTCGCGCTCGTCAGCACTAGGTATTTAGACGAATAGATCGTAGCCGTACCCGTGATACCGATAACAGTATTGATCTGACTCGCAACAGCCGCTGCGCTAGCTGGGGTCGTGAAGGTTACCGTGACAAGAGTCCCCTCATCAAACCCAACAATCAGCGTGTTGGTGGCCAGCTCAGCGAGCGTTCCGGCCACGGTCAGGTCGCCCGTACCGGTAACAGTAGCCTGAGTACCTGCTGCGGTCTCTAGGTTGATTGTGCCACTCTGTACAGCACCAGACGCCGTGCCAAGAGGCACGTTGGCACCAGTCAAGATAATCGTGCCAGCGACCGGAGTTTGCGTACCGTTACCGCCCGTGCACGTAGTGAATGTAGTGGGGCTTGTACCTGTGTAGGCCACGGTACAGGCACCTGTAGATGTAGGCACAGAGATGGTCCCTGTAGACGGAAAGCCCGACGTGCTAGCAACAGTAAGCGTACCGCCGCCTGCAGTAATTGTAGTGGCCGCTTGCGCTGCAAGAGTCGTCCCAACCTGGCAGAACTCGTGTAGAAGAGCTGGAACGTTAGCACGTGTGCGAATTGTGTTCGCCAGCCCAATCTTTGAACCTACGCCGATCGCAAGGGTAGACGTAGTACCTGTACCCGCTGGCATCGAAACGCTGATGAGCGCGGTGTAAAAATACTTGGTCAGCACGTTGGTAGCCGTCGTAGGAATATTGACTACCTCTGTTTGCTGTACACCGTTCTCATCCAAGCCAAATACGGTGGCCGTAGCAGGATTTTTATTCGTGCCACTGATGGTTGTAGTGAACTGAATCTGTCGGGGCGCAGTCAACATGCTCGCCAAGGTGGCGGCCGTGAACGTGCCAGACGTACTCGCCAGAAGCGTCACCGCAGAGGTAGAAGACGCCGTAGCGGCCATCAATGCAGAGGAAGACGCGGCTACAGGGGCGAGATATTCTTCAACGCAGATATCTGCCATTGGAGCAAACGCTGAAAGAACCTGTTGCCGAAGCAACCCGATCTCTCCAGGGATACCCCCTTTCCCTTTGTAGACCAGGTTGGCATTCTTGGGGCGCGCTTGGCTAAAAAGCCCAGAGCCGACAGTCATGAGAATCTCCTTAGGAGGCGTTTATGCCTTACGCCTACCAGTGTACCCCGAAATCTGTAGCTAAAAGAATTAGGCCAAGTGCGGGGGTATATGCGGAATATCTTCGACGCGCGAAAGAAAATACTGGCGAATGCGATCTCTCAGCCTTGGCTTATCCGGCGTAAGTTGGAGAACGCCCTGCCAATCATAGTAAACGTCGCGCAAGGGGTTGTACTTCTCTTCGATGAGAATGTTATCCCGCGTTGTGTAACCACGCCGATCTTTAGGACCGTGGTAGTGGTGCACAACGAATTGATCGACATACCCAATATTTCGAGTTAGCCTAGCCGCTCTTTCTTGCCACGCGTAAATTGCAGCACGGTATTCATCTGTATACGCGCTGATGTTACGTACCTCGCTCCAGTGCCGCATATTAAGCGGAATACCGTATCGCTTCAGCTCGTCGTAGGTGCCAGCTAGACCAAAAGCCATAAAGCCGTCACCCGAACCGAGGATACATTTGTCTAGGAGTCCACCAACGGTATCAAAAGCCGAGCGCCTGAAACCCCAACCTAAGCCAGGGTTACCACCCATGCGACGCATGCTGACCTTAACCCCAGGCATATGCGAGGCTGCAAAACCGCTGCCCTCTTGGCGCATAGCCTTATTCCCGGGCAATCGCTCTATTGAATTCTGCGTATAGAGGTAGGCAAAACCATACGTACTCCCAATAGGCTGATTCCCATATCCAGGGATAGTTTTGCCTGACAGATTCGTATACGAAGAAAAAAGCTGTACCCACTCGTAGTGCTGAAGCTGGTGAATGGTCTCTAACGCCCAATCGTACCGAGTGCATTGCACATCCGCATCAAGATATGCTCCATAGCGCCAATCCGATGGAAAGTGGTTAACGGCAACGTTGAGCAGATTCTCTTTGTGCCAAAGCTCGTGACTAGTACGCACCTGAATATCGGTGGGGTACAGAGCTGGATTTGTAACTTCAAAGGGCCTGTCGCCATAGGCGAGCTCAATGAAGTGTAGAACAACATTGGGCTGCGCCATCATATGACGACGAAAGTCATTCGCCAGCTCGCGCCGTACACGCCAACGAAACGGATTGCTATAAGCGACGGCCAAGTGAAGGGTTTGCTCTTCGCTCCATTGAGAGGCCGGGCGATGGACATCCGGGTGCAAAAAATGTTGTGTGTCGTCCATAAAGCTCCTCGCGCACGCTGTGGTGCACACTGTACACCATACACGAAATCGAGGAATAAGAAAGAGCAGTTTATCGTCGTGCTCGGGACGTTAAAGGGCTAGGTCAAGTGTGATGACTTGCGGCTGTCATCTCCTTGTAACTTTGCCCTTGTGAGTGCTCGAGAATCGAACCCGAAAAGGCCCATAGTACTACCTGCACTCCGCGATAACAGACACGACCGTAGTGCAAACGAGCACAATGCTCTCCTACAGCCGTATCCCGCCTCCACCAGTCTCTGTCGAGACAGAACTTAGTGGACCTGCTGAGAGTCGAACTCAGGTCTTGAAAGCCTACTCAAGTCATCGTTCACGTGCGTAGCCAAAGTATCCCCTTTGGCTGAGTGTGCGGATTCGGCCGCGACCCTAGTTCCCTGTTTATCTCGCTTCGCACCCGGCAACCCGGTGCTTCAGCCAGCCCTGTGGTCGATGCCCTTGAAGTACTAGGACTACCTTCTTCTTGGACAGCTATTAAGCCGCTTGCGCGGTGATAGCGAACGCGTTGTCGTTGGCGATTAGTACGGCTCATTTGATTAGGCGGAACGAGCGCCGCCAGCACGCAGACATTGAAATCAGCTCCCAATCGACGCCTTTCAGGCCCGTAATTCACGTAAATCGAGTCATTGTCTATCTTACCCTAAATCCTTGTCGTTTTTGCACCACCAAGCTTGTTATGCCTGTATTACCCATATTTTTACGATGTGTTGGACCTGTCTCGCGCTTGTGCTGACGAGCTAGCATTGAAACTGCCCGGCCTGGACTTACGTCCGTTTAAGGCTTACGGCCACCGGGCATAAACAGAAATCATTCTCTTTCTTCCTCGCGGTACGCATGAAGGCGCTCGATAATGTTTGTAATTACGGCCTCTTTCTCTTCAGGATCCGACGCAATGTCCTCAATAGACTCCGTAGTATCACTGAATAGATCATCCGTAGCTTCCTGCGTACCCTTATCAAGCTCCTTAAACAGCATCACCCAGCTCCCGACGGTAAAAACCCCTCCCATGATACAGAACATTCCTCATGGGTACCCGACCACGTTGTAATACCCTCTACCGGGGCAATAAGGGTAACCGTCACGTAATTAACGTAGGGATCTTCGTAAGTCAGGTGACCATAAATAGCAGGGTAATGATGCTGAAGGCGCAACAAAGGTGACTGAAACGGCAAAGCGGAGACAAAAGCACTCCCGTCCGACTCGTGTTGCCGAGTCGGCATGTTCGCAGTAGGCATGCGGCCGTCCTCTCGCGCTGTTATTCGTCAGCGCATCCGGTCAGCCTACCGCGTCAGGAGTCGTTGGGGAAGATGGCGGTTTGTTAACAGCGTGAGGGAATATCTTGGCCAAGCTTTTAATGGCTTCATCCCGCCTGTAAACCTTTGTATTTACTACTGTGTATCCAGCCTGCGCTAATTCCGATTCGAAGGATGCGTAAGCACCAAGCGGATTTAAGCGCACGTGCAGAAGTGGCAAACCTGAATGTACAGTGGCACTCAGAGGCATGCACAAAAGGGGAATATATGTGATGAGCGCATCGATGTTCGGTTGGCTCATCCACGGAAATTCTACGTTACTATGAACCGAAGTAATATAAAAAGTAACCATGTTCATTACAGATGGGTCATACATAAACGCGTAGCCAAGCTGAGAGCTACCCATCGACGGCAAAAGAGCAGCCAGCGGCGACTCGATTTGCAAAGCATCGATAAATTGAACTTTATCAGGCAGCACAAACTTAAGTACGTGCGCCTTAATCTCTTTGGCCTGCGCCATAGTAACGTCTGGCACATAAACGTTGAAAATACGTCTGCCTGTAAGGCTGTTGATAATAGGAAGGTCGGGTTGTTCTTGTTGCATTTTTGCCTCTCAGCGCACGCCTAACCAATCGAGCAACTCCACAAAAGCGTAGCCGCCTACAATAATGAAAACCACGCTATAAAGTAGCGCATCATCCATACTCGACAATTTCATATTTTCCTTGTCGCAACAAATAAAGAGCGCTGGCAATAGCTCTACGTAGCCTAGTGTCCTCGATAGCTTTCTCAATGCCGCAAAGCAAATAGGACGTAAGCACACCCGTTTGGTAGGAACGGTTATCTATAAGACGCAGTGCCATTTCTGTGAAATGCTCGTACTGAGCTGGCATATGCGCTGTACGCCAAAGCACCGTAATGTGGACAGGGGCCCATACACACAGCGCTACATCCATTTGACTTACCCTCGGATTCATATCGCCAAGCGAACCTCTGGAGAGCTTGGTCAGCGCGCCTCCCTCATTCAGACTAGGGCCCTTATCCTGCTTGAACAGAAATATGCGCCCATCAGGGTTACGTACATAGCTCGGAGCTTGCCCGAGAGGGTAGTAACCAATACCCAACAGATAACCTATCTTTACGGTTCTGCTCGCCGTGCTTGCCGGATGTAATACAGGCGAATGTGACGCCATCAAAACCGTTATACCTCAAAGCGCGACAAACTTTCCGCTACGAAAGGTATAACAACATTGATGCAAAGGTCATTACCTGAATTTACTAGGAGCGGGGCATAAATGACTAAGCGCGGTATTCCTGTCAAAAGGCCGCAAGACACCGCGAAGTGTACTTACTGCGGATTTTGGTGCAAAGTACAGCGCGGGCTGCGTCAGCACCAAAATACGAATACGGCATGTCGAACAAAACAGGTACGACTCGAACGAAGGAACGCTGGGTACGGGTACTTCCGATCCCGTAAAAGCTTTGTTCAGGTTTATATGAAAGTATCCGATACACCGCCAGAACAGCTGGGGCAGGGATACTTTATACCGTATTGGTCCATGGAGCTTATTCATGTTTACGCGCAGGAGAACTACAATTCCTACACCAGCCTGTCGCAGAGAAAAGGCCCTCGATGGACGATTACAGAGCGCCTTGTTGAGGAGTACAACAGAGTAAAAGATAACGCTAGACTTAAAAGCGCGCTCACAACTTCGTACAGACTACGCGAGGGCGACTACGCCGTAGAAAACAGTTTTATAGTGCACAATCGCCAACGCTTCAATACGGATAATACCAGCGCGGAAGCACCGACATAACGCACGAATGCCAGGCATAACAAAGACGGCAGCAACCCACGACAGGAAAATGACAATGATTGACCAAACGGCAGAAAAAGGAATCACCTCTTCAAGCGCTGTAATCGCAGACTACTTTGACCGGCTCAGAGAATACGGTTACAAAAACCGTAGAACGGCCATGCGCGCGCTCCTTAGGCTTCGTCCTCAAATGACGCCTAAAGAACAGGATAACGGGGAGCTTCTACTCAATAAGTATTACCCCACCCAAAAGAGCACCGTTACGCCCCAGCATGAGGCTAAAGCGACGGAGCCCGCAATGAATACCAAAGCACTGATGACGTTCGAATTCCACGGCGACAACCTGGAGGTCGTCGAGCGCAACGGTGAGTATTTCGCCGTCATGGCCCGAATGTGCGAGCCGCTGGGGCTCGATCCTGTGTCTCAGTGGCAGAAGCTCGAAAAGTGTCGATGGGCAACCACGGCGATCATCACCGTGGTTGCTGAAGACGGCAAACAACGCGAGCAGCGCTGCCTGTCCATCCGCTCGGTGAATATGTGGCTCGCCACAATCCACGAGTCGAAGGTAAAGCCTGAGCACCGCGAAGCATTGGTGCGCTACCAGCGGGAGTGCGCCGACGCTCTGGTCGACCACTTTCTCGGCAAGCGCAGCCACACAAACGCTGTAGAGCCCGTTGAGCACCAAGAACCCGTTAATGACAGCAATTCAGACAATATGCTGACCTACCGTGCTCCTAACGGCGCCGTTCTTGAAGCTCGTGGCGAAAAAGTGGTGGCGCAGCTGTTGACCCTGGTATTCGGTAAAGATGCAGAGCCTACAGCTCCTATGGCACCTCAATCATCTACAAATACGGTGCAGGTACCTGACGAGTACCTGGCTACATCAGACGCAGGCTTTTTTTACGCGCCACCACCCCCTGAGCATCACGACGCTTTTACCCTTCTTCAGCTCTGGGTCACATTGCCCCCAAATCTGCATCCATCCAACGTCCAATCCTTTCAAAACAATACTGCGCGGGCCTACGCAGACTACAGAGATGCTTCTGGACCTCTGAAGATGATCAGCTTTCAATTTGCGCTTAATGGCAAGCCGTACCGCACGGGGTGCTACCACGAAGTGCACGATTTTGACATCATTCTAACCGGCCTCGCGCGCAGCTTAAAGAAGGGGTTCTTTGGTGGCGACCCAGCACAAATCATGTTTACACAACAAGGACGTCTGGCAGCCAATGCGCACACCTATTGGCGTCACCAAACAAATAGCTCCACGTCACCAGAAGCTATAGAGTTGTGGCGCCACCTGATTAATACGTAATGGGCTGTATTCAATGTGAACGCCGCCGTCAGGCGGCGTTCTACGCCCATTACTCCAAGTTTATCAACCCAGCACTGCTACATAACCTGGTAGCGGCAGCTTACTTCGCCGGATTAAAGCTCTCGTCCAAAGATACTAGGGCAGTTTGGACCAACGAACATTGTTCTTTGACCATTTACTCTAGAACAACTGGCTCCCCGGCCGTAGAGGCTAGAAATGGCAAAATCACACTTTTCTTTAACGGCAAGCTGCACGACCTAAAACACCCAGAAGACGCTGGATTCATAATTCAGGGAAAGGAGGTACCAAAATGAGAGACCATTGCCCACAATGTGAAGGGGATGAAAGCGACTGCACGTGGCTTTGTTCTTTATGCGACGGCGCTATCTGTATCCTTGGTGAGCTTGGCCAACTGCAATACGGGCGCTGCGAAGACTGCGGAATGGATTTTAATCGCAATAGACCAGAATGTACGCCTTCAGAGAACTAACTGAGCTGGACATTGCCCTGCAGCGCGGCGACATGATTACCTTCCGACACGTGCTTATTCGGGCAAGTAGGCGTATAAGGAAAGCACGCCGTCTGTTCCGTAACAATCGACGGCGGCTAGGAGCAAAATCATGTTGAGAAAAGTAGTGTCTGTGATTGCTTCGGTTATGGCGCTGGGCGCTATGACCTTCGGCTTCTCTGGTTGCGCAACGGGGTGGACTATTACTGTACAGTCCATCATCGCTGGCGCTCAGACGTTTGAAGGGGCTGCACAGGTCGTTCTAAACCTGGCTGGAACGGCGTTTAACGTTGTTCTGCCCCTTATTCCTGTCGCCTCTCAGGCACAGGCTCAAGCCGACTTTCAGAAAGCTATGGCAGCTGCCAACGCCGCTATGGCGACACTGGAAGCTGCTGTACAGACAGCCATCGACTCCCAAGCCGCAGCACCTAACTTTGCTGTGCTCGAACAGGATGTGAGCAACGTCGTGAGCGCGGTAGTTGCCTTTGTAAACGCGTTGCAGCCGCCTGCTACCTCCATGCTGCCTTCTACGGCTACTGGGCAGCCTAAGGCCGTTAACCTGACCGCGTTTACAGAGATGAACAACGCGCTGCTCAGCATGAAGCACGTCGGGCATACCAAATAGCAAAAACGCCTGTGTTACAGGCATAAGAACAATGGTAAGCCGCGGGTATCTCCGCGGCTTTTCTTTTAATCACTTGGGGCAATCTAGTGCTACCTGGCCCTAAGTGAAATACTATTTTTCTCACCAAAACACTCAGGAGATGACATGAAAGAAGAGAACAACATCAATTTGGACGAGTGCATTCGCGCATACCTGAAAAGCCTTGGCTGTAAAATCCGTGAAGAGGTCGGACTCATTTGCGTGCGTACGCGAGACGACCAATGCTGGTATTTCACCGTCCCTCAACGCGTATCCGAGCGCAACAAGCACGTTCTGGACATTATTGACTTTCCTTCCAACTAAACAGTCACAAGCAAAGAAGGTACTTAAATAATGGAAGATGTCGACGTTATTCAAGTACTTGCGAACGCTCTGAATACCGCGGGCTGCACTAGCTTCGTTTTGGATGAATGGGTGTACGCGCAAACACCCACAGGAACAAAATGGAGCTTTTCCTTCCCCAAGCTGTACAGCATGCAGACACCTCAGGAAATGGCACAAAGAGAGGCCGTTGAGGTATGGGAAAAAGAACGTGAGGAAGAGAAAAAGCAAGCAGCCGCCCATGCACTCCTTCTTAAAGAGCAAGCGAGACAAAAGCTCTGCTCTGACACAATGTTTGCCTGTTCCTACTGTAAAAAAGAGACACAGTGCGTAGAGGGTAAGCATGCAATCAACTACGTAAAAGACTTGGATGATCCTACCGTATTCATTTGTGCATATTGCCGCGTTGTGCGTCATCTCGAGGGCGCTACCGCAGGGTGCTGGGTAGAAAAAGCAGGGCCCAGTGCACGTACACGCCATTTGCCTGATGACTACCGTAACATCACCACATATTTTAACCGGCTAGCGATAGACTACCAGCAACAAAAACGCAGATGACTACTTATTACCATGTCGCTGCTCAGGGTAGTGAGCTATTTGATAGCGCTCCCTCCAGCAGCGACCTAGACAAACACTGTTTTGTGTTTTTGGCCCTAGCCTCTTTTCAGGAAGAAAACGGGCAAGAATACACGCTAAAAGACGTGGTAAGCTTGATACACGAGTACAACGAAGCCATGGGTGGCTGCGAGACTGAAGATCCACAAGAGCTACAGAAAAGCCTTGATTGGTGCGCCGACAAAGGCTTTTTGGCAAAGAGCGAGAAGTAACAATGGCTCTTTATTGCCCCAAATGCGGTTATCCGAGAAAAGAAGGTGGTGGTAGGTACAACGGAACCTATGCGCCATTTCACGCATGTGCTGGATGCGGCTATAAACAGAATGACGAGCCAGTACTGTGCAAACACTGTGGTAAAAAACCGTTAGCTTATCCAGGCGCTATTTATTGCGGAGCAGCCTGTTGTGCTCGCGCAGAAGCGCATGAGCCTGCGTACAACCAGCTAGAGGTGACGCGTGATTATCCAACTCGAGAGTCGTGAGGAGCTTACGGCAATCGATCTGCTTCGTCTGTATATAGACGAGGCCCGCCAAACACATGACAGGAACTTGATTCGTAGAATTCGAAGACTGTGGCGTTACGATCGTTTCGGGCGACGTCGAAAGCATGGGGACAAGTGGAAGGACATCCTAGCGAAGCTTGATGACGAGTCGAGCCGCTGGTACGTCTACGTAATGGACGGGGTTCACGAGTTCATGCGAAGCCGTCTGTACCGCGAAGGCTACCCGGGGGACTAACCAAAAGGAAACAACATGAGCGAACGAACAATCAAATCTATTTGCGCCCGTTCTTTAGAAATTGCGAAGAGTAAGGGCTGGGAAGTCGGGCCATTGGACGAAACCATCTGTCTCATCCACTCCGAGCTGTCTGAAGCTTTGGAGGCTTATCGCGACAATCATATGCTCGACGAAGCATGGTACGAGTATGAGGGAGTAACTCGTAGCAAAGCATGGGCAATAAACAATAATGTGTCCATCGACCAGTTGAAACCGTGCGGTATTCCCAGCGAGCTTGCAGATACTGTCATCAGAATATGCCATTATATGGGGCATACTGGCGCCACAATTACCCTAGATGACTATTTTTGGGAACGCGCAACCAACGACAGGTCAGTTGATACATGGACTATAACATTTACTGAGCTGTTGGCCCATTGCCATCTGTATGTATCGAGTGCCTATAGATTTAAAGACGATGGCTATGAAAAGAAGTGCAAAGAAAACCTAGCGTATGTAGCATGGCGCCTATTTGACTACTGCGAAAACCACAACATTAATCTCTGGGCGGTTATCGAGGAAAAAGGAGCGTTCAACAGAACGAGGTCCGTAAAACATGGGGGTAAAAAAGATATGACGGCAAAGCGCAGCATCACGCATGCTAAAATCAAGACAAAGCCGCGTAAGACAGAGTTTACGGACATTGCTGAGGTATTGGGCATTGAGCCTTGGCGAGCTGCGCGCATCTTCAAAAGGGCATTGACCAAATTCCGAAGTAATTGGCTGGTGCGCTACGGCACTAGCCCGCTTATGTGAAAAGCGTCATGCCCAAATCATACGGTCAGGTTGCCTACGAAACGCATCGTGAGCTGTTGCTTGTAGGGCCGCAGCAGCAACGATGCCCTTTACTCGATTGGCAGTCCCTACAGCCAGCAATACAACAACACTGGGAAGCCATTAGCAACGCAGTACTTTTGGCAAAATGCGAGGGCCTAAGTAGCGGCTAAAGTAGTGCGTATACGCCAAAAAGCACTACAATTCCTCCAATATTTAAGGCATAACAGTAATGGAGGAAACCAATGAAAAACATCGTACTGTTCGTTTTATTGCTTTTGGCGGCCTGTAGCTTACCTGACGCAACTACAAGTGGTGAAGGCGGATCATCGGTGGATCGTCTCACCGACCCGTCTTCGAGCTCGAGTGCTAAAAGAACAACAAGCACGACGCAGGCAGCACAAAGCACCACCCCAATTGCTACCACTAGCTCGTCGAGCTACGTCAACGTCTCGTCTTCGGATAACGGCCAGCCTTGTTTGCTTGATGGGTATCTTATTCACACCTGCCCACCAGTATCAAGCTCATCGTCGACGAGCAGCTTGGTAGCGTCTAGCGCTGTAGCGCCTTCTAGCAGCGCCCCGGCTGGCTCAAGCAGCTCTTCAAGCGTCAGCAGCCTGGCGCCTTCCAGCGTCACGACAAACAGCAGCGCAGCCCCGTCTAGCGCTGCTCTGCCCAGCAGCGCATCTTCCAGCACGAGCCTTACCCCCTCTAGCGCCGTAGAGAGCGGCTCCTCATCATCGACGAGCTCAAGCAGCAGCTCCTCTAGCTCCTCCTCAAGCAGTGGGGCAGAGGCGTCAAGTAGTTACTCGAGCAGTTCATCGAGCTCCTCATCAAGTAGCTCTTCGTCTTCATCGTCATCAAGTAGCTCTTCGTCTTCATCGTCATCAAGTAGCTCTTCGTCTTCATCGTCATCAAGCGGTGCTGTATTTGCTTGTAGCCAAATCGTTGAAGACAACACGAAGTGCACCCCTGTTCCATTTTCAGACAAAGGAACGGGGTGTACAGCCAGTTATTCGTGCTTCGACGTAGTGTCTACTGCGGTAGTTGGCCCAGATAGTTCTGGAAACTACTGTGGACAGACCACACATACTGGTGTATGCGCCATACTAGACGGTCCCGTCGATACAAACGGTACGTGCTACGAACGCGGTTCTGCGTTTCCTACGTGCCCGTCGAACAATCAGGAAGTAGGGCCGTTCTGTCTTATGTGGACGGGCGACAACTACTACTGCACGGCGCTATGGCTACCAGAGTAACATAAAGAACAGGCTTTACAGCTTGTTCTTTTACCCAAAGAAAAGGCTATAAACAAAAGAGCGCGTGGGATGAAAGCATAAGCTAAAGAAAAAGCGGGTTGCTGTACCCGCTTTTTCTTAGCCCTCGGTAGTTACTTTATTATGAAAACTGGCTCGCTATATACAGTTACCCAATCACAGGCGTGACTGAGCTTATCCAACTATGCGGCGTGCGCCTCGATGGCCGCCGCCGTGGCGATCGCAAGGTAGTCCGCCTCCTCCGCAATGCGAGTCCACTCACCGTGCCACGTGCGGACCTCCGTGGTCCCCTTACGCAGGATGCACGTCACGTTTTCGTCGAGCCACTCCGCGTAGCTGCGCACGACCCACTCGCCTTTTCGATGCACGCGTCGGCGCGTCCACGAGTGCAACCACGCCTCCGGCGCCAGATAACCAGCTCCGTACATGCGCACGCGGACGGTGATGTACTGCTCGTCGCGTCCGATGATCCGGTCGATGTCTGCGCCTCCGAGTGGCCCACGGCAGTACACGGCGCACAGGTCGTCGAGCCGATCGTTTGCCGACTGAGCGCCGGTAGATCGCAGGATTGCCAGCAGGCGCTCTCTATCCCCGCGCTCGGTCACGGCCGCTGCCATGGCGAGCTTAGCTCGCCATTGTCGATCATATCGCTGCATCCATGTCATAGACCTGCTCCTTCGGTTGCCAGCAAAAGCGTCATGTAGGCCATGGTACTTGAGCAAGCAAATGAATCCGCGCACGAGCTAGAAGCCACTGAAGCTCTTTAGCATTGCTGAAATAGCCTGTGTATGAGCCCTCTACCGGACATGGAACGCGTGCTAACTCGCACAAATACCGAATGCGCCAGTTAGCCATATAATGGCGAGCGTTCCAACCCACCATCTTTTCGAAAAGAAAGTCCCAATCGAACCAAAACGCGGTTCCTTTACATGTTGCGCGTAGGCTGCTGAGCAATTCGTAGGGGCAAAGCGCAGCAAATAGATCACCGTCTTCGAGCTTGTGTACAGACTCACTAGCTCTTTTAGCGGCGCTGTTCATGATATGTAATTCTGATGAAGACACGCAATAAAACGTCGTCCTGACGGTCTCTGACTTTGCACCGTAATTCTCATCGACACCAAGCAGCTTACGCTGATTACGATCCCAGATTTTCGACTTCTTTGTAGCGCACAGCTTACGCTTTTCTGGCCATACCGCGGCGCCTACAAGGGGCAAGCCATCAAGACCGCGCAGAGCCTTCCAGGCGCTAAGCTCAGTCTTGAACGGACCCATTTTAGCTATACGGCCACCACGCGCGTAGTAAACAACCTTCTGTTTCATTCGATCACCTCTGTATCCCACGTTTTCGGGAAGCTCATATCCTCGAAAAAGACAGGGTAGGTACGCTTGAAATCATGGAACAAAGGACGCATCACTTGACGCATGCTGGGATGTGCTGCTTTATGACAGCGCAACTTGAAGACATGTCGCCACTCGCGCAGATTCGCCGAAAAAACTACCTCAGTCTTTGTAGAATTAGGTAGTACCTCCCTAGCTTCTTCAGGCTTTGCACCAAGCGATAAAAGCGCAAAATATGCCTCTTCAGCTCTTCGACACGCCGTAGCCCACTCAGACTTACGCGATGGGGTAACGTGATCGTCTCCAAAGAAGCATGGGCGAATAAAGGTAACCTCACCACCGAACTTACCCTTATTGTAAGCGCAATACCTTTGGCTTTCTTGACTGATAGCAGCGATTCTATGCCTTACAAGCTCATGGCTAACCGCACGCGAAATGATGAATCGAGCAGTTACTGAAGCATGCTCAATTACGCTTTCATGCGGCGCAGGCTCAGCGGTAAGACACTTACGAATTACGCGCTCAGCGCTCTCTTTGGTCCCACCTAAGTCCTCGGATTTGTAACAAGTACGCGTAGCCATCTCTACGTCGAAGAGCACGTCCTCGTACTTTGGACCGCGTTCAATTACAGCACTTGGCTCAATAACCTTCATGTTTACTCCCTATTCACCGCAAGCTGAGGCATTGTGTCACTCCATGTGTACACTTTACGCCAACGCCGAGGGCCTGTCTGAATCCATACAGCATGCGGTCCTTTATGCTTTTCTCGCTCGCCGCAATGCAATAAGCCAGATTTATCCTCTGGCGGCTTAACCCCACAAATTATCCATCGAGTATCCGTCAGCCCCACGTCTGGTATTGGTCCACTGGAGCTGGCGCAGATAGCTAAATGCTTACTCAGCACCCTGAGGCCATCTCTATACTGCGCATAAAGCTCATCACGCTCGTCCGGGTCGTCTGCATCATCGCACCAAGAAAGCGCATAGATAATAGACAGCAAACGCTGGCATACGCCCTGTAGCTCAGGGCGTAACGAAGCCAGCGTCTGAATGCTTTCGTAGAGCAGCATTACTGCTTAATCTGCGGTGCCCATTCAAGCTGAATACCTTCTAAGTGCGTGCCACCACACTGAGGACAGAGCTTACCGTTTACCTTGGCTTTTGCAGCGGTCATTTCCGCCTCTATTAGAGTTGTACCTAGTTTTAACGGAATATTCGTGCCTAGGTCGTACTGAGCACACGGCACGATTAGCATAAATAAACCGCTATCAGCCATAAACCTCCAGGTAATGCTGAATCTCGCGCAAAGCATCAAAGTACCCGGTTTCTTTCTGTGCGCGGTCTCTATCCTTATGTGCGCCTCCACGCGCATTACGTTCTTTGTAGTACCTATTAAGCGCGCATTCACACAACCTGAAGCAGCGCCCTTTTGTAAGAGGTACGTTCAGCGCAAGGATCCGTCTCTTTAGCTCTACGGCCGCTGCCACCTTACCTTGGCGCCTATGTGTATCGGCCCAGGTATACCCCCATCTAGTATCTTGTAGCGCAGCCAAAGTAATCTGAATTTTTGCGTTTAGATAACTTAAAGCCTCACGCTTAAATACGCCTTTAGACTCCAGGCACTTGCACTTATCAAGCGCTTCAATATGAGGGCGCACTGAGCCTTTAAGGCCATATAGAGCTTTTCTATCCGCCTCTCGATGACACTCCTCTTCGGCTCTCAGCTTATCTGCTTTTTTGGTCGCTTCTGCGTAAATATCAAACATTACCAGCTCCCTTCTTTGTCTTTTTGGTGACTCTCACCACGGCAGTGTCACTGCTCGCACAAATAGCCTGCAAGATGTTGTTTGTAGCATCAGACCCAACTAAACCTAGTGCACAAAGAATCAGGGAGGTCACTACTTCCTCCCTTTCCTCAGAGCTACGCGCAGAAGTTGCAACAAGACTCGTAATGCCGGTAAATAGCTCTGAGGTGGTAATTGCCGCATCTGTTACATCCAGTGCGGCTTGCACGGCGGCTTTAGCCGCCGTTAAAATCTTTCGTTGATCCATGATTCCTTAAAGGCTAGGCAAATATGCCCAACTGCTATTCATAAAACCTTACTCTTCTAGACTCAACATTTCGGGCGTACTCATCAGCACGACGTACTGCTTCCGCAGCGGCTCGAGCTGTGGCTGCGCTCACAATGTCTTGTGTCAGCCTAGCAATATTCTCCCGCCGCTCCCGCCGCTCACGCTCTTCTCGCGACATAATTGGAGCTGAGGACTCTCGTAGTCGTCGTTTCTTAACCCCGTAAATCTCGTCGGTAGGCACGGCGGCGTATTTCGTTGCGTCTTCTCCTACAAACGCCCCCTCCTCCGCTTCAATAGCCGTCCTAATCTCCTTCTCCATCTTGCGCAGCTCTTCCAACGTGTAAAGAGTACGCGTCTCCTCCCAGAGCTTACGGAACCATTCTTTCCTTCGCTCTGCGTATTCAATAAATCTACCGCCGTTCAACTCTACCAAGCAGCGGCGACAACAACTAATTTGCCCCCGCCTCTTGGCCTCTAGAAGAGAATGCGTAGTCCGAATGGCCGTATTCCCACAAATGCAACGGCACAGCCACCTACGCCCTTTACAAACCTCATCGCGCTCTTCGAGCAAAAGATCTACGGTCAAATCCCCAAAGGGCTCTCCGATTAAATCCATAAGCATGCGCTTATTCTCCTTGTTATGTATTTGGCAGCGTATACGTGGGACTGTTTGTCTCAGGTATATCAATCCGTTGATTCGGATCCAGCTGGTCGGGGGTGTAGTCGAAATTCACATCATTGGTTGATGCTGTGTATTGCTCAGCGACTACATCCGCCGCGTTGACTCTATTGTCTTTACGGACTGGGTAGTCATTGACCTGCACGGCTTGAATGGATTTCTGGAGGGCGCCCGAGTAGCTGGCGTCATTCTGGTCCATGCCGAAGAAGGTCACGAAGTCACCGCTCAAAAGAGTGTCGATGGCCTTATCCAATCCCTTCTGCTCGTAGCCTTTGATGAGGGCATCCACCACGCTCACCACGACGGCGCTGTAGCCGTTGAGAGGGGGCAGTAGGCTCTGAAGGGTGGTCAGCATGCTCTGGACGGTACTGATGGCTACTGTGGCCTGCGGCTGGGTGGGGCTTTTGTTCACGATGATTGGGTTGAGCACTGCGTTGAGCTGTTGAAAAGTCTTGGCCGTATTCGCGTTCATTGGCAGGGCAAGCCAGGCTTCCACTCCTTGTGATGCCTGGGCATAGGCATTATTTACCGCGTTACGAATGCGAGCGAATGGAAGGAGCGCGGTTGGGCTCAGAGCGAAATCGGGTTGATTGGCCGGCAGAGCAGTATCGAGCTGAATTAGATTGTTAGCTGTGTCTATAGCAACCACATCTCCCGTAATATCGGGATTGACGTTGCTGGTTAGATACAGCTCGAAGATATCTCCTGTAGCGAGGCTTGCGGGGATATTAGGAATAGAGACCCAGGTTGTTGTGGCCACCTGAGTCTTTGGGGTCGGCGAAGAGAAACTAGAGTCGAAATTCCCGGTACCCAATACCGCTACAGCGCTACTGAGAGTTGTATTCTGTGAATTCAAAACAATTCTATTTTGCCCCACCTGCAAATTCTGGAGTAGAACGGGTTGACCTCCTAAACCGATATACCCGATAAGCGGCGCAGTCAGCTCAATATCCAACGGAGTGTTATTGGGGGTCGTTGCAGCGGTATAGGTCCCATTGAACGTTACAGGGGGATTTTCTGCAATCACCACCGTAACGTCGGCCCTGTTGTTCGATAAAGGATAATAGCTCGGTCCAAATTCGACTATAGCGGGGCTAGCCCCTACCAAAGTAAGCGTAGCTGTGAACGTAGTACCGTCCGCGGACACAGCCGTAATAGGACCCCAGACATTGGTATCTGCCGAATTGTTCGTACCTCTTACTACCGCAATTTCTCCAACAACTGGGGCATTTGTGAATTGCGTGCTTGTAAATTCTGTACCGCCTGCTACTGCCGTAAAGACCACGTTCTTTGTGCTACTGGAATAGAACGTAATCATGTACGGGTCTTGGGTGTTTGTTCGTCCTTGACCCGTAAATAGCGTAGGCTCAAATTGGACTGTGGCCGAAATTCGAGGGGTGCCTTCGATAGTAGCGGCTGAGGTACTTTGATTCACCCATTTGGTGAACGTGGCAGCACTGGTTCGGGCACTGGTAGCTGACGCCCCGCTATACATATAAATCGACGTTAAAGCGCCCGCATCCACGTCAGTGAGAGTAAGGGACTGTTTGAGGGATAAAGCCGTTACTTGATCCTTTGCTTGCACCCTGTACCGCAAATTATCTGGGGTACCGACCGATACCTGCTTGTCGCTTTCGGTGATGGAGACGGCCGCGTTCACAATGGAACAAAAAGCCTGTGCCCCAATTACCGACGCCACCTCAAGCAGCATATTAAAATTGGCTGAGGTGGGGTCAGTAATTACGACGAGCATGGAGTAAGAAACGCCCAAAGAATACCAAGTAAGACTATTTTCCAGAGTAAGGGTACAGACTCCTGTCCCACCAGCGATGCTTACGTTCTGCGCTGTTACTGGGATGATGAAATAGAGAATAGCCTGGGTAAGCGTCACCCAGCTATTGATATCTGCCGCCACCTGCCAGATGCTTGCTGCAGAATTCGGAGTAAGGGTTACCAGCTCAGTTTGACTGGTTGTTCCGCCATTTAAATTGCTCGTTAAGGTGACATTGAACCTGGTAATCGATGTGGGAGCATCCGCCGTCGTATCCCAGGCCACAACGAACGGTCCATTCGAAGTACAAGCCTGCTGACAGACAAAAGAACCTGGTGGGTTAACGGTCAAATAATACTGCCCATCCACCCGCAGCTGGAGGGTGTCTTTGCCCGAATAAACGGAATAACCTTCGTAGAAATCCGAAGGTAGACTTGCCGGAATTGCGGGGTGAGAATCATCCGCATAAACGCTGCCCATCCCAGTCAACGGAACAAATACCGTCGGTGGATTCAATGACCCAAATCCTTGAACAGTGGCTTGTACCGCCACCACATCCACCACCGTCGACCTCAACACGGTTAATCGGTCTGTCGGGGTCATACTCGACATGGTATTGATGTCTTCTTCCAACACACTTAAGGCGTTACTCAGAATTGTTTGGCTCAGAGTACCCGGTAGATTCAATGCGTTGTACTTGGAAATACTGGTAGCCCATAGTGTGGCTTGACTGATTAAATTATTCCACGCCGTTTGAATGGCACCAGCCTGGCTACCCAGCAATTGTTTAGCCTGGCTTGGAGGGTCTACCAAAGAATTATTAGACACCGCCTTCATACCCTCGGTATTCAAGAATGTCGTTACATTCTGGCTAAGCCTATTGAACGCCGGAATAGAAGCAATATTCTGATAAACCCCTGTCCTTTGGCTTGCTGCATTCGATAAAGCCTGAAGGGCTACTTGAGCATTTGAAAGAGGAGATAAATTGACAACAGGCTGCACAGTTCTCGTTGCTGCATTAATCCCTGTAACCAAATTATTCAGCAAAGAAACCAGGCTATTAATTGAATTAACAAGCCGATCTCTAGCCATTTGTAAAATATAAAAAGGGGCACTTTGCCTCGAAATGAAGATTCCGAGCATTCCACTTTGTATACCGTCGAATTGACCGCTCAGCGCACGTGTTCCTAATTGATTATAATTGTACCCTATATTTCCAGGCACAATTTTGGCCACGGCGTTAGAGACTTCGGTGGAGTCAACCTGAGAGAGGGTCGTCATGGTCTTATCCTAGCAAATTTAGGGGAGAGCGAGGTATAACATATGCGGAAGGCGTCGTTAGCATGGATCCTGAATGGTCAGGTACGACATCTGTACCTCGTTCGCGCGAACGGGGCAGAGAAGTGGCGGTTGTTTACGGACAACCCCGCGGCGCAGCTTGGGTTATCAGCTCGCTCAGGTCAGGCCGCTGTTACCTAATGGTTTCCACTTCTGGAGCGACGCCTTCCGTTTTTCTCCGAAGGAGCATTTTATGACAGCGATAGAGTTCGCGAAAGAAGAAGCGTTCAAAGCTGGCCTTGTTATCAGCGATGAGTGCACAGAATGGGTTATCTGGGAACATACAGGCTTTCCCTGCTTTTTCACCGGCGATCCCATTGAACGCTTCCGTCAACAGCTGTCGGAAGCTTTTTGGAAGGGTACTCCCATTCAATAGAAGGGTAGAACAATGAGCCAAACTAAAAAGCCCACATGCCAGCTTATTGGCATAGACGGAAACGTCTTCAACATCATTGGCCGAGTATCCAGTACTCTTCGAAATGCTGGATTGCAAGCTGAGGCCCGTGACTTCGCCAGCCGCGCTATGAAAGCGCAGAATTATAATGCGGTGCTCGCTCTATGCGGCGAGTATGTAGAGATTATTTGAGGTAGCCGAAAAGGATGAGTGACCTAATGTGGTGCGATAAGACCGAAACTAAGAGCTTGCTGCGAACTATCGAAAAGCTGGCTGGGGACAATCACCCCCGAAACCCGCGATCTTGCCAAGGCCGCCCTCCAGGGGGATTTGAAAAGCCTTGATCAGTTCATCGACAAGGGATTGACTCCCGCCGAGCTTCTACAAAGAAGGGGCTAACCCCGAAATCTTGTGGGCTATGCACCCCCAGCTCGCGTCCTGTTATTGGAAACAGGCAAACTACAAGTGGGTGTTTTTTATTTAAGGAGAAGCCTATGGAGGTAACCATGCCTAATGACACGCCCATATGGAATTATCGCGCTGGTACAGCTACCGGAGTTACAGTTAACACAAGACGTAACGTAGCCAGAGTAGACGTTTGTGTTTGCGGTGACCAATTAGAGGTCAAGCATACGCACATGGTGGGGTGCGAAACACGTCAAGTGCTCATGTTCATCCCGCTAACAATGGTGCATAAACTAATTACTGAAGGAGAGAACAAAGAGCTTAATAATCCAACTACGTGAAATAACGCCGTATATTACGGTATAAAACAATTGGAGGAGTAGCTCCCTATAAGAAAGGAAGGTGTGTCATGTAACCGACAGAGCTGTAACCGACATAGCTCCCACGCCATCCCTTCCTTAACTTGTTTTATTGCCGATACTAACCAGGAGTAGAAAATGATCAAAGCAATTGCACATTTGCAGTCTACATCTCCGTACAGTCAGTCTGCGCATTACTGCGAGCCCATGCTCGACAAAGAAAACAAGGATGCCTACGAGCGTAGGACGTGGCGAATGCGCATGCATAGAGACGAAGAAGGCTGGGTTGTAATCCCCGGCATTCAGTTTGAGCATGCGCTGCAAAACGCGGCAAAGCGGCTTCAGCTCCAAATTCCTGGTAAGGGAAAAACTCAGTATACGAAGTATTTCGATGCGGGTATCTTGGTCGAGAAAAACCTCAGACTGCCCATTAAAGTCGACCAAGTACAGGGCGTGGAAAGATTTGTACCTTCCGACGGCGTTAGCGGCTCTGGCAAACGCGTTATGAAGGTCTTTGGAGAGATTCCATCATGGGCCGGAGACGTGGAGTATGTAATTGTCGACCATACAATTACAGCGGACGTCTTTAAGAAGGTCCTCGACTCTTGTGGTCTATCCGTTGGTGTTGGTCGATGGCGGCCAGAGAATAAAGGACACTACGGTCGATTCATCGTTACCACAATTAAGTGGGACGCTCCGTGACCGAAGATAGCAAAGACTGGCTGACTGGACCGTTTATAGGTCGTGAGGTAGCCAGTCAAGCTAGAAAGCGTGTCGAGGACCACGTTACCATCTGGGAAGCTGGAGAGGAGCATACGTGGACAAGCATCGAGCAAACTACGCGTATACGGATGAACACTGTTCGTGAGGGCACAGTGCGCGCAAACAGCTATGGTAGAAATCTGCTACGCGCTTGTTTGAAAAAACAAAGAATCATCGTTGAGACCAAAGCAGGAATAGGTGTTGTCGTTATTCATGCCGGCAACGCCCTAAAAATCGTGGAAAGACCAAAAAACGCTGCCTTGCGCGAGCACAGTAAAGTGTTAGCGCTGGGCACCGAAGCATTAAAAGTCAAAGGTCTTTCAGCTCCTGACACAGAGTCTATAAAGAAAAGCGTTTACTTTGCCGGTGCCATTTTAACAGCGGCGCACACGGACAGTGGCGGCGGTATCTTGGAGATGCAGCCTCAGAAAGAGCTCATTCCTGCCGTAAACCAAAAAAGGTAAGTAGCACGGCACGGTTCGGCCCGATGCGGTTAGACAGGATAAGGTTAGACAAGGTTAGACAAGATAAGGCAAGGTAAGTAGTCTGGCTCGGCATGACACGGTACGGTACGGCTCGATGCGGCAAGATGCGGCAAGATAAGGCAAGGTAAGTAGTCTGGCTCGGCATGACACGGTACGGCGAGATGCAGTCTTACTGGATAAGGCGAGGCGAGTAGTATGGTACGGTGGAACCGGATGAGATATGGCGTGATAGGGCTGGATGGGGTTAGACGCGATGAGGCAAGGCAAGTGGCGCGGTCGGGCTAGATGCTATGAGACAAGACGAGATTCGGTCGGACAAGACGAGGTAAGTAGCAGGATGCGGCTAGGCAGCTTACGACAAGGCAGGATGGGGCAAGGTAAGTAGTCCGGCTTGGCACGGTAGGGCTGGATGAGGTTAGACATGGCAAGGCAAGTAGCGTGGTTAGGCACGGCATGCTGAGGCGCGATGACGCAAGGCAAGGCGCTTAATTGCGCAGCGTGGCAAGCAAATAGTTTGTTTCCACCAGGCATAACAATAACGGAGGCAAGCTATGAAAAAGTTGTCAAAGCCTGAAGATTTCGCGATGTCATTCCGCGTGGCAGTTGTCATGAACAAAGACGAGCACGCCTGGGTACAGAACGTCATTGGCACCCTCGCATTGTTCGATTTCAACGCCAAATCACCTGCCGGGGCAAGCATCCGTTCTGTGGTCGTAAAGTCAGACAAATACCTGGATAAACTTCGGGTAGAGTCCAACAACTTCACAGAGATGGGATTCACCATTTCTATCGAGACTGGTGGCATCCTGTTTTTGGCCGAGGCCGGCGCTGGAAGCGTGGACAACGCTGCATTGTTCTTGGCCGCGTTCTTGAACCGTTGGCGGCCTACACAAGCGATCAAGATCAGTTGGCATAGGCTCAACAAGGTAACAGGGCGTATAGCCAAAGGTGCTACCTTGGTAGGACCCGAGGGCATTACAGCCCTTAAAAGCCGTTCTTATGGAGGCATGGCACACACATGATATGGCTTTTCCTAAACACCGCCATCTGCTGTCTATGTGCTGTACGCGCCAACATGGGGTGGCCTGCCCTCGTTCAGGTCACTCTCATTCAAATCATATCCCTGCTCACCGCGCGCTACGCCTATTGGGACAAAGCGCGCGAAGAAGAGCTGGTTAGACTCAAGAACGAAGTCACTGAGCTCAAAGCTGAGATAATTCAGCAACAAGCGCGCGAGGCGGCTAAAGCTCGCTATGAGCGAAACTAACAAAGATTAAAACTGCTCACCACGTTCTAGCCGCTGGTTCCATTTTCAGTGTCTAGGAGCAGTTTTAGGAAAGGCGCATACCCGGGTATACGCCTTTTCTTTTAGCTAAAAAATATGGGGATTTCAGGCATAACAATACCGGAGGCAAAACCATGGTTGAAATGAGTATGGAAGAGCTGAAGGCAGAGCTCGATAAAGCGATGCAAGAAAAAGCGCGTATCATCAAAGACAACATTGAGAACATGCACCAGCAGCATCGACAGCTCAGCGAGCTGCGCGAGAAAGCAGCGAAAGACAGCGACGATAGCTTTAAGCTAGGCGCTGTTGTGGGCGGCGTATGCTTCGGCATCGTCGGCATGATCATCGGCTCTCTACTCTTCGGCGGCTCGGACGACAGCAATCCTGTGTTCGTTGTGCTCAGCGATCCTGGGATGCGAGCAAGCTAATGTCTGACAAAAGTTTACGTCTTGTAACCAAAGCAGCTGAAGCTGCTCTGGCAAAGGCCGTAGAGGTCGCTGGTCCTGATCTCTCAGTGATCCAATTCGTGCAAGCGCTTGTCATGTTGGTCATGACTAAAGCCAAAGGGGATGACCAAACCAGGATTCGCTTGACCGCAGCACTTCTAACAGCGGTGTGCCTAGAAGTTGGTGCGGATGGGGCACAAGCCATCCTTAACAACGTCCGTAAGCACACTGAAAACGTGACAGCAGAACGGGAATAGCAACCCGAAGGCTAAAAGAAGAAGGGGTCGACAGCCCCTTTTTCTTAGCCCTGCTTTTTGGGGTAGTAACCAGTTAAATGCGCGTCTCTGTATCGTAGGCGGCGGTCATTAGCCGCTTTCAGAATGCGATTCATCTCCCCTATCCCCAATTCGCGTACAGTGCACTGTTGTATGGCCATTTGCACTAGGAGAAGAGCCGCTATGTGCTCTTCAGGAGGCCAACCTGTCAGATCAAGTGCCTCAAGAATGTGGCCAGCTAAACGCGCTACTCGATCGACCTGCTCAGTAGGGAAACGAAGAAGGTTGTCCGACATACAAAGGCTCAACGCTCATGGAGTATTCTCTTCATCTGCGACCTCATACGACGTAAAGATGGCGTGCTCATTGTAATAGCTCACGTCTTCCGCCTGCTTTTTCCTGCGCTCGGGAGGTCTACCAGCGGTCTTGATCTTCTTAGGGGTCATCTGCCGGACGTGCTCACGAACAAACTCCACATCCAGTTCTAGCACCTCACAAATACAATAAAGAGAGGTAAGAAGCTTGCCATCGCGTTTACGCACCTCCCAGATAGGTTGATCCGGCTCCTCTTCGAAAAGCCAAATATAAGCGTCATGTGCCAGATCTCTGAGCTCCAACCTCGTAGATGTCCGGTAAAGCACCCAATCATGCGCCGCCCTACGTATGAGCTCGTACATCAATGCGCGTACCTGAGAACCATCAATAGTCTCAGGAGTGCACATAATAGTCTCATCCAGCTCTTCCGCACTGAGCGGCCTATCTTCTGGATCCCACGCCGATGGCTCCAGGAGCGTCTCAGGCGGAGCTTTAAGCTCAGGGACGGGTAAAGGACTCAGGGCTCGTAGCTGAGCGCTTACAGCGCCAAGGAAGGGCTTGACTCTATCTGGCTGCGGCTCTCCTAGCTCTTTTAACAACGAAGCCGCCCAGGTGGCGGCTACGGCAAGCATCGAAGGTTTATTTTCGGAGGCTACTGAACCAAGATTGGTTGTCCCGAGCCGCTGATAAAGGGCTCGAATGGAATCGAGATGATTGTCTTGTCTAGCCTCGACGCGAGGAGCGTCGTGGAGCCTGTCTTCAACCCGCGGAGCTTTAAGCAATGACGCTGTAGCGTCAGGTTCACTATGCTCGGGTCGGCTACCCTCCACTGAATATTGACGCTGTTTGATCCAATGACGGGTATTTGGCTGGTGGTGAAGGACGTAGGAACGAGGGAGATTTCTTCGCCAACGGAGAGGGTCCAGGGCGAGGGCGGGTCGAAAGATATGGAGCCCACCGTAGGGAATAGAAGATCGGGTAAATTCACGCTCGACTCGTCGGGCACCCGTATCTTGCGGATATGATCCTCGTAGCATTCCACCGTCGCTGAGTAGTTCGCGCATCGGATGAGATCCACGCAGGCGAAACCGTCTTTGTCTGTCTTGATAGCCCTGCGCTCTGACAAGACTCCACTACCGTCTAACAGAACGGGAGCAAAGTCGCCAATGAAGATGATGTTCAAGTAGCGGTGGGGCGCCCCTGTAATATCTCTGAAGTAACCAGATGCCCTACATAGCCTTGCATCGCTAGCCATCGGCGGCACCAGCACGGAGCCATAAACATTGAACGCGTTTAGTGCTGGAGTAGCACCGGGTCCTTCTACGACATTAATGACTTGTGGCTGCTGAAAACGAACCTGGAACTTATAGAAGCGCAGCGTGTAGGTTTGTGTGTAAAGCAGGAATCCAACATGGCCATTACTGTCTGTTTCGCTCTCGGTGTAGATGGTCGTTCCATCTTGCGAAAGCGCCCGCACCAGTACTCCGCAAATAGGCTGCTTGGAGTCTTGGGTAAGAACATAAACGTCCACGTTTTGATAGCTGCTCACGTATCTACCCTACTGCCCCATGCCTGTTTGTGCGCGCTCACTTGTCTGCCTTAATAAACACAACGAGGTCATCTGGTGTAGGCGTATACGCCAAATGTACTTGCTGCCGTTTGCTGTTAAACAGCTTATGGCTTTTGCAGCGTGCTAAAAGGGCCTGAGGTTTTAACCCTGGCTCTTTCAAGTACTGGTGCAGCGACTTACCTTTTACCCAGGGCAGCTTTAGCTTGCCCGTTCTACCTGTAGGCAAAACGTCAGGGAAGATAAAGGTAACGGTTTTGTTTGTCACAGAGTCATCTTCTCCGCGTAAATCAAATTAGGTCTGTCTACCTTAAACAAATCGTCTTGTAGCCCGATAGTCGGGTCGAACAAACTAAAGGTAGAGATCGTTGGGTCAACAGGCGCCACAATAACCCTAGCCAAGTCAGTATTAGCGATGCTTAGCGTGTAGCGAACGCCGCGTACAAGCGTAAAGGAAACATAGCCATTCTCATCAGTGAGCTTAGCCTGCCTTGCCGCAGCTACTAGTTTTCCATCTACGAGCTGATGCTGCGCTGGAGCATAAACTTGAACAAGCTGGTTGTATATCGGTTTTCCATCCGTACCCACCAGCTCAGCATATCCACACACCAGATTCAGTGGACTTACACCCATGGTCTGGCGCGCATTAAACGGAGCGCTGAGGTCGCTCATCACCAGAGTTTGGGTGTTAATGAAACGAGTGCGATAAAAGCACGTGCGGCTACCACGTAGATCCACAAAGACGTATTGCTGCTGGTCTGGAATAAGCGCAATATTGGCATCCTTTCCATGCGCTATGCTTTCGGGTGGAGTCAAAGGCAGCCCTAACAAAGTCGCAGCGCTGCCACCTGTAATTTGAAGCGAGGCGCCTATACCAGGCTTGATGCCCGTGAGAACCATGGCACCCGTACCGTCCACATAAGCACTAAAGCGATTGGCGCCTTGTGACGAAATTTCAGTGGCTGCCTCAGCGTATGTGACAGTACCTGCCGTGGTGAAAGTGACCACAAAATCATCTATGTCGTCAACACGTAGGAGTAACTGTTCACCTTGAAGAACAATAGAGCGCCCTGTTACAGCCGGGCTAGGAACAGGTCCCGCCGTCCACGGCAGCACAGCAGGGGTCCAGCTTGCGGTAAGTAGCTCAAAAGGTCCTTTAGGAGAATGACGAGATCGCCATATCTCAATGCGATCAAAGGTGCCTTCCCACTCTTCTGCCCGCACAAAAATCTGTAGCTGAACGACCTCGTGTCCGCTCTCTGCATGCGGCTGCGCTGGGGTTCCAACAAGCGTAGGCATCGCTGTAAGCTTACTACAACCCGGTGAGGAACTGGCTCAGCGTATCCACTGTGAGCGCTGTAGCTTGTGTGGTTGTAGCGTTACTGGTCTGCTGTGCCCCAGGACGGTTATTGAGTATGCGCTGACAAAACGCCACTTGATTGTTCAAGTACGTTGTTTGTGCAGTGCCCCAGGCAGTAACAGCAGCGGACAGGGCGTCTAATCGTGTATTTCGCGCAGTCGCATCAGGTACCGCCATAGCTTCAAATCGCTTTCTTTAGCCAGCACGCCCAAGGGCATGGTGGGTTGGGATTGATACGCGATTGGCGTACTGCATCACTCATCTTACTCTCCGCTACGCGCGTGTAGGACAAGCGATGCACAAGACAAGCTCCGTGCTCTTTCAGTGCCGCTGCGTGGCCCATGGTCAGATACCCTTTATTGTACGCCCAATCATATTGAGGGTAAAGATCATGGTAAGCGCACATTTCCTTATCCCTGAATGCTTTAGCAATCATACTCGCAGCGCCTGATACAGGAACAAGAGCGTCTGCATTAACCATATTGAACAGGTCTTCTTGTGGTATGCCTTCGATGAAAGGCAGCATCTCTCCATCAAGCATAACGGGAGATGGACAAAGCCGGTAAAGCTCTTGAGCAATACGCTTTGTAAGGTCTTTGTTCGCCGCATCTACCCCCAGCGTGTCTACATCCAGAAAGTCGTACTTGGCCAAAAGCACAGCCTTAATTTCTGGAATCGGATTTGTGTAGTTAAGAAATGTTTCGAAGGCAGCCACATGTTTCTCGTGGCTCATTTTCTTCGAATCACGGGCTAATTCATGATCCCAAGTACGCGCGGCCAAAACGCCCACAACAACTAATGGCCCAGCGCACGCTCCCCTCCCAACCTCATCACAACCAATTATGAGGTGTCCTGGACGAGAGCGTGCGTTAGTCATAGTGGTCATCTGACGCGGCGTAGGAATAGGCCGCTTAGCCACAGTTATTCAGGCAGTTTAGCCAAGAAAGCTTTGATTGAATGATCGTTTGCCCCACGCGTTGAGTACTTATGCGCGGCAAGCTCAGGAATAGTGCCGTATCCTTGAGGCATCCAACGCTCAATGCTGACGTTCGCTACAGCAACATCCATTTCACTCTTTTCAGCAAGCTCTGTCAAACGTGCAGCATTTTCAACAAACGTCTTAAACGCGCTATTCACGTAAAATAGATTATCAGGAACGTTGACTTCAAGCTCAAACCTAAACTTTGCCATCTTAAATTTTGCCCTCCTAACTAGTTTTACCATGAAGAGCCTCTTCCATTGTATTGTGCAACGCTTCAATCTCCGCGCAGGACATACCGACCAGCTTGTGCGGATAACAACTATTTCCTGTACCGAATACTGGCTTTTCTGGGCACTGCTTATCCGGCGCAATAGATACGTGGCCGCAAATGCGGCACACAAATTTGGATTTACCCGATGGAGTCGTGCAAAGCAACAAGAGCCATCGGGATTTTCTACTCCTCATTTATTACCAGCGTGTTTAGCTTCCCAAGCGAGCATATCTTTAGAAGGCCCACGTAGAAGCGCCTCGCACACTTTACGCGTACCGAAGATAGCATCAGCATCGTCACCCGCACCAATACCAAGAAGAATCCACGCCTCAACACGTTCAGCCAACTCAATGGCCTCCTGCAAGCCCTTCTTACGACCTATAGCAACAGCTTCGGCCGTGCGGGGCATAAGGTCAAACAATCCAACGCTACCCGTTTCTACCCACTCAACCACTTCAGGATAGTCTTTTAGCTTTTCGGTTGTAAATCCGTGCAGCTCAGCAGCCAGCACCCTATCTTCGCGGGCCTTTGTGTCGCTCATACGTCCAACAAGCTCCCAGCGGCAAATTGAAGAGCGTCTTTTTTCTCGCCTTCGTACTTGTTCGCAATTGTAGCTACGGCATTACTAGCCCACCATAGGTTCAATACCGCCTCATTGTCTACATTGTACTTAATATCTGCAATAGCTCTGCTCTTCGCTTGGTCCTTAAGCAGCTCTCCTAGCTCTTTGATTTCTTCCGATGTAAGCGCCCCGCGCATGTAGCTTACGAACTTAGTCCATGGGATTTCTTTGTCCATGGACCTACGGATAAGATCCAGGAGCTTATTGATCTTGTTAGGATGCAGAGCTTCAAGCACTACATCTTTTATTTCAGACTGAGTAGCTACAATCTTGCGCTCGATCGTCGCATCGGACAATATTTCGCTATCCCCACCGTCTCTCTCCGCAGAGCCTACATGTCTTTCCTCTTTGACATGGCGCACCACAGTAATTACGCCTGTCTGGAGGTTCATGACGGTTAGACTAAGGCGGAAGGTACCCGCTCCGAAATCGCTATTGCTACAGCTCACCCCTACAGCAATGTGATTTTTGTCATCTAGCTCAAAAGTGTAGGGCAGCACACATCGCAACGTAAACGCAAGGTCGCTAGTAAGCGCCTCCACAGGCATTGCGCCAAAAGAAGCACAAGACCGAACGAACGCCTCAAAGATAGGACCGCTGCGAAGATAACGCTTGAAAGAGCGGGACACAAAACCCCTTACTTCATTAGCAACCACAAGGTTGATAAAACGAGGCTGACCGCCACCGCGCTGTTTAAAGTCGAGCTTACGAAAGCGCTCTTCAAGCAGTGCAGCTAGCTCCCCACGCTCCCAATCTTCACCTTTTGTGAGCATTGTTACAAAGACAGCAGGGATTCCTACCTCAGCTGCCATCTGGCTGAGGGCATGCTTGTGCAGGCGAAAGTCTTGTAGCCCGCTATCTACACGCGCTTTGTACAGGGGAGTTTCTCCAGCTCTGAGCGCCGGGTCGAAATCCATGTCTTTGGTGTAGATCAAATAAGGCGTAATAACGTTCTGTTTGATTAGATTGAAGAGCTTAGCGCCCTCTTCTTTGCCCGTAGCTACGTATCCATTGAGCCGGGCTCTTGCCCTGGCAGCCGCCACGGTATCCTTGGATTTGTCGTAATCGGGAATTGACAGTTGTTCCATAATTCCTCACAAAAGAAAAAGGCGGTGTCTAGATAGAACACCGCCCAATAACAAACATAGACCGAACTACTTATTACGCTGACCTGTTGGCTGCGTAATTGTTTTTTCGATGCGTTTCTTTGCCCTGGACACCGCAGGGTCACTCATGCCTAAACGCTTGGCTATATCCCCGGTACCAGTCACGTTGTGCTGGTAAATGAGATCGTAAATGTTCTTATCCGGCTCATTAAGGTCATGCCTAGCCAACGATACATTTTGCGCCTCAAGATCATGCGCAAACGTGTTGGGTGTCGAATCAAAATTGCTAGCCAGAATAGGCCTACGATTTTTTAGAGTGAGAAGCGGGGCAAGACCACCTGGCTCCAAGCGCTTATGCTCTGGCAGCATCTCATTGAGCCGCTGCTCATGCTCCTCAAACGTGGGCGGCCTGCCAAGCTCATCAGCAAGCTCGTCATGCGCACGCTGAATGGGACCAAAGTAAAAGGCTTGCCCTTCTGGAGTATAGGCAGACTGATGCTCGCTGTTTTCTCGGTGCAGACGCCTTAGAGTGTTCGTCAAATGCGTATTAAACGTAGCGCCTTTGGCTGGGTCAAACGTCTTCAGCGCTTCAATAGTGTAGGTCTTTGCCGCGGTATTCAAGCCGCTGCCTGCGGACAGACTCCCCTTTGTGAATTTGTTAAGCGCCGAGGTCATCGTCGGCTTGAAACGCGTGAGTGCCTGATGCGTGAGCTGAGGGTCTAAGTTACCGTTTTGATGCGCTTGCTGCCATTGCGCTACGAGCGCGTGATCTTCGTCTACACGCTTTTGGTTTACGGCCTTCTTTTCTAGAAAGTACCCGTCGACTTCGTTAGGAAGCATTGCTTACCTCAAGCTTGTTATACCCGAAAGTAAGCCAAGCTTTCACGCGTCGAGCAGCCGCTTCGTTTTCTCAAGAACCGTCTCAGGAATCTCAGGCTTACGGTCGGAATGATCTCTATTGAATGCGGTGTGGCTTTCGTGATCACCCGATTTGAAATGCTCCAAGTTATTACCCAAGAGCTCTTGAGACTGGGCCTGACTAGGTTCGAAGGCATCGAAATTGCGCTTCAAGAAGCGCTCACGGCCATTACGAAAGCCATCCCATACAGCGTTGGAGTGGACTTGCTCTGTTCCGCTATTCCCTGTCCCAGCGCTTTCTTGGCCCCAAAGTGCGTTATCCGTATCCTCGCGCTCTTTACGGGTAGCCGGATCTGCGTAAGGA
>Ga0181526_10000577_pt1 | contig 38493 bp, 37 predicted proteins | sample PEATcosm2014_Bin_35_FD_119750 | JGI IMG/M metagenome (GOLD analysis project Ga0181526, IMG submission 119750) | Peatland microbial communities from MTU Mesocosm Facility, Houghton, MI, USA - PEATcosm2014_Bin06_30_metaG | ecosystem: Environmental > Terrestrial > Soil > Wetlands > Peat | place...
ACAGTCATCTTATATCCAGAATAGATCCAACCTTGAGCCTTTGCCCGCGCTCCAGCGGCATCGCCCGCCGTCAGCGCGGCGACCACCTCCGTCGAATTCGGAAGAGCCGAGAGTAGTGAAATCCCGCCATGGCAGAGCACCGCCGTAGGCTTCGATGTTTTATGAAAGTGTCTCATCACGGTGCCAGCGCCGGGATCATCGAGAAGATCCATCATCGGGCCATGGCCGCCGGGGACGAAAACAGCGTCATATTGATCCAGGCCTGATCCGATGACATCCGAGATACGAGTTGGATTCTTGAGCCCAGTCAGGCTGTCGCGGAATTTCAGATAGTCCTGAAGCTTAGCCTCATCCCCACCGAAGAACTGGGCTATAGCTGAATTGACATCCATTTGCGGCGTGTTGCCTTTGGGGTTGGCGAAGGTGATTTCGTAGCCCTCCTTCATCAGGGCGCGAACCGGAACCGTCAGCTCGTTGAGGTAGTAGCCAGCGCCGGCATAGACCTTGCCATCTTTCAAGGGCAGGCCGTGACCGCTCGAGACTAGCACCAATACTTTTCCTTTCTTTGTCATTTTGTTCTCCTCTCTGAAATCGGAACTAGACTGGGGACAGACGGGACGTCCCATTCATTGAAATTTGGGAACGTTCCGTCTGTCCCCGGGCCGTCGCGGTCGATGTGGGTTATGGCTGCGGGAATCCGAACATCAACCACGACTGATTCGCCACCCAATCCGGGTACAGCTCCGTCATCTGATCGAACAGCTCCTGGTCGGACGTCGCGGTTTTCTGCAGCCGATCGAAGTCCTGCAGGTAACGCTTGGTGTCTTGGATCGCCGAGGGAGAGTCGGGCGCGCCAGGCTTCTTGTGGCCGGCGACAACAATCGCCGGGTTCAGCGCCGCTAATCGGTCTAGCGCCGCGATCCAATTCTTCCGGCTCTCGGGGGTGGTGTCGCCGACGTACATGTGGCACTGGTTGTACACCACGTCGCCAGCGACGACCAGACCGATCGATGGAACGTGCAGAGACGTTGAATCGGGGCTATCGGTGCGGCCCTGCTCGAGGATGCGCAATTCATGGCCCTCGAGAGTGAACGTGTCGCCCTCATAGGGCTCAGGTGAGACCAATTTCGTCGGCACTTGCCCTGGAAACAATTGGCGGGCGAATTGGCTCAGCGGAGGAACAAACGACGACTGCATGGCCTCCACCGTCTTGGGTGTTGCTATCGCACGAGCGCCCGGAAAACGGTCGAGCAGAATGCTCAGACCGTAGAAGTGGTCGAAATGGGCGTGCGTTATATAGATGGTCTCCAGGTTGCGGTTGTGCAGAGCAACCCAATCCGCGAGCGCCTCCGCCTCAGCCACTGTCCCCATCGCGTCCACCAGTACCGCGTCGTGCTCGCCGAAGATCAACGTCGACGTGATCGGGTCAAAGCCGAGCGCTTCGCCGAAAGGCTTTGGCCGCTCGCCGACCATAGTCTTTCCCGGGGCGGTAAAAATGTTCACACTAAGCGTGTTCGACGCGACAGGCGCGGTCACGCGCGTGGTCCTTTCAGTCCATTTGTGCCGTCCATTTGGTACCCCTTTCGATGTCAGAGGGAGTGACTGTTGAAGGCAACATTAGCAGAAGCGCGACGACGAATCCATTGGACGAACGTATCGATCGATACCAAAGTCTCGGTTGTACATTGCGGTCAGAGAGTCGCACGCGGCTTGACGGGTAGCTTCAACCTTGAGGGCTAGTAACGAACGCCTTGAGCGCGGCGAGGGACCGCCGCAAATCTCGTAAGACATTGATAATAAATAGGATAAATGTGGTGGAGGCGGCGGGAGTTGAACTCTTCACCGCTGTTGAAAACACGGAAGTTATTGATTATTAAGGACGCAAGATACTCCGAAAAACGCGAGAAAAGCGATTTGAACACACGTATTACACACGCGAGAAAAACGTGGAGTCTCATCTCCGATGAACGGATGAACCCTTCCCGAGCGTTCTCGGCGCACCGACTTCTTGGATAGATGAGTCGAGTTAGGGCGCTGGATTACTTCCTGTTGGCCTTCAACCCAGGAGCTATCACGGGCTGGCTCGAACCGGGAGGTGTCGAGTCTGCCACTTCTGAGGGCGGGAAACTGAACCGCTTTGGCCCGAATGGTACTATGGCAAGTGCGGGAGAATCCATGTACTTCGAACAGTTCTACCTGGGATGTCTGGCACACGCCTCATACATGCTTGCCTCGGAAGGCGGGGCGGTCGTCGTCGATCCGCAACGTGATGTCGAGATTTACCTGGAAGCAGCGAAGAAACAGAACGTCAAGATCCGTCACATCTTCGAGACCCACCTACACGCGGATTTTGTCTCCGGCCACAAAGAGCTGGCAGCCCGAACCGGCGCCACCATCTACCTCAGTAAAGCCGCTGGAGCCAAGTTTGCGCACGTTCCTGTGGAAGATGGTTTTCAGTTACGGGTCGGCGAAATCCGCATAGACGCGTTCGAAACTCCCGGCCACACGCCGGAAAGCATCTGCCTTGTTGTTACCGACGAAGAGAAGTCGCAACGTCCCTGGGCCGTGCTGACCGGAGACACGCTGTTCATCGGAGATGTGGGGCGTCCCGATCTGTCGAAGACGCACACGCCTCAGCAGCTCGCGGGGCTGATGTATGACTCCTTGCACAACAAGCTGCTGAGGTTGCCTGATGACGTGCTGGTCTATCCCGCGCACGGCGCCGGGTCTCTGTGCGGACGGAACATGCGTGCGGAGCGCTCCTCCACCATTGGCACCGAGCGCCTCACGAACTACGCGCTGCAGATCAAGAATCGAGAAGATTTTATCCGGCAGATGACGAGCAATCTGCCCCCGCGACCCGATTACTTCCTGGAGGACGCAGCGATCAACCGTGCCGGAGCTACGCCGCTCACGGAATTGCCAGAGTTGAAACCGATTTCAGCAGCCGAGTTGAGTCTCATGCTGGAACGCGGCGCTATTGCGCTTGATGTGCGCCCCAACGAGCAGTTTGCCGCGGGTCACGTGCCCGGCTCGATCAACATCGCGCTCTCCGGGCAGTTTGCTTCATGGGCAGGAGCAGTGCTCGGGTTGTCGGCAAATCCGGTGCTGATCGCCGAAACTAGCGAGCAACTGGACGAGGCCCGGATTCGTCTGGCCCGAGTCGGGATCGAAGATCTGGCCGGCTATCTCAACGGCGGGCCCGCCGGTTGGCAGCGGGCGAGATTTGCCTTGCAGCAGTTGCCACATATCACGGTGCAGGAACTTAACTCTCGCCTGCAAGCGAACGCTCTGCAGGTGCTCGATGTCCGCCGCGAGAGCGAATGGGAGGCGGGGCACATCAACGGCGCCGATTGGTATCCGTTGGATCGCTTCAAAGCCTCGCTCCCACCGATCGAACCGCAGCAGGCTCTCGCCGTCCACTGCAAGAGCGGTTATCGCAGTGTAACCGCATGCAGCCTGCTACAACGGGCGGGCTACAACGTCATCAACGTGACCGGCGGTTTTGACGCCTGGCTGGCGGCGCAACTGCCAGTAGATAGCGGTACCGCAGTCAGTGCTTAATTGCAGTCACGGGATTCTGCCGACCTTGATTTTGCGTTCCTCTGTCCCGCCCGGAACGCGCATATGCTGGTTTGAATTTCAAAGGAGGCATACTATGACTCTACAAATCGGTGATGTGGCTCCGGATTTCGAAGCCGAAACAACCGAAGGTCGAATCCGGTTCCATGAGTGGATCGGCGACTCCTGGGCGGTATTGTTTTCTCACCCGAAAGACTTCACGCCTGTGTGCACCACAGAGTTGGGGTACATGGCGAAGCTGAAACCTGATTTCGACCAACGTAACGTCAAGATTATTGGCCTCAGCGTCGATCCTGTTGACAACCATGCGCGCTGGGCCAGTGACATCAAGGAAACGCAGGGCTACGCCCCAAATTACCCGATGATTGGCGATACCGATCTCAAGGTCGCGAAGCTCTACGGAATGCTGCCCGCGAGTACGCAAGGGACAAGTGAGGGCAGAACGCCGGCCGACAACATGACGGTACGCAACGTTTTTGTCATCGGTCCCGACAAGAAAGTCAAACTCATCATCGTGTACCCCATGACGACCGGCCGTAACTTCGATGAGGTGCTGCGTGTGGTCGACTCACTGCAATTGACCGCTAAGCACAAGGTAGCCACGCCTGTGAATTGGCAGCAGGGTGACGACGTTATCATCGCGGGTTCCGTCTCCGATGAAGAGGCTAAGAAGGTCTATCCCGACGGCTGGAAAGCGCCCCGGCCCTATCTGCGGATTGTGCCTCAGCCGAAGGCGTAGCCTTCGTGGTATCGGTTTTTGGGACGGCTGGAGGCTTGCCTGTCCTCGGGGGAGGACTGTTGGGCATAGCGTGCTTCCGTGGATGCAAAGAGACATTGGGAAAAGGTTTATGCGACGAACGCACCCGACGCGGTCAGCTGGTACCGTACCCACCTTGAAACATCCCTTGCACTGATCGAACGAGCAGTAGATGCACGGTCCGCCTCCATCATTGACGTTGGCGGCGGCGAATCAACACTCGTTGACGATCTGCTTCTCCGTGGATACAGGAACGTCACCGTCCTCGATGTCTCGCAGATCGCAATCGACCTCACCAAGAGCCGTTTGGGGCCGGCAGCGGAGCAGGTGCGTTGGCTTGTCGCCGATATCACCGAAATCGAACTGGAACCACTTGCATACGACCTCTGGCATGATCGCGCTGTATTCCATTTTCTTACCGCACCGGAGCAACGGATTGCTTACGTCCGGCAGGTCGCCCGCAGCGTCAAGCCCGGCGGTCACATCATTGTCAGCGCGTTTGGCCCGGAAGGCCCTACGAAATGCAGCGGGCTCGAAGTGATGCGTTATGACGCCGAGTCGCTTCATCGCGAGTTTGGCGCGGGTTTCCGCCTAGGTGAGAGCTCCACGGAGTTGCACCGCACACCATTTGAAACCACACAGCAATTCCTCTACTGCTACTGCCGGATCGACTAAAGCCACGCTGCGAATCTTTTGCCGCTCGCCAACTCCTAAGCTCCACAACCAGAGATGTGGCCATTCCTGACGCTTTTAGCGATATTGTTAATGAGTAACGGGCAACCCTGATGTAATCCCACCACCTCTCCGACGCACGGTGGGCCGTCCGTTTCTACCAGTGCCAAGACTTGGTCGTATTGAGAGAACAGGCTCGGGAGATCGCTGCCGCTGACGACCTCAAAGTCCTGGACCAAGCTATTGAGAGAAATCCCTCGGGTCTCGACATCGTCTCGGACGACGCGGACGGGTATCCCCGCCTGCTTCATCTCGAGTAAGTCCTTCTGGGGATAGACGGGGCGCTCGATGGAGAGTTTCCAGATGACAACCCCGGAGGGGTCCTGCGCGGCCACGGCATAGTTGACTGCGTTCCCGCGCAACAGGACACCCATGTCGCCTCCGGCGTTCTTCAGGGCGTGGGGGAACCAGAGAGTCGCATCATCCTGCTCTTCCAGGGTGCCGCGATAGGGGGTCTCCACAATGCACAGGATCTTTTTCATGGCAGAGCTCCTTTTACTTTGTGGGGATCACGAGGGTGGCATCGCTTTCCTGCACAGGCGAGACGCGTGTACTATGGTGCCGTTCTTGGGGCCAGAAAGGAAATTCCGGTTATGAACGTAACGAGACGAGATGTACTCAAAACTTCTGGGTTGGCGCTGGGGGCTCTGGCGCTCGGTGGTGCTAAAGCCCAGGCAGATTGCAAGCCTCACGCGATGTGCACGTTCCCCGATCCGCAGGCAGCGCAGCAATACACCTACGTACAGAAGCTCCGAGATAAGGGCCAGGTGCTGCCGCTGTACACGCCGCTCGCAGACAACGAAATGCGGATTTCCTTCATGGGCTCCGTCATGCCCCCGTCACGCCTCGCGCAGGCGGAGATGAGCGTCTTTGTGGAGATAGGTCCTTGGGTGAAAGCCGCTCCCATGTACCGCGGAAACGAGGCTTATGGCCACGCCACCGAGTCGTTCATCTTCGACTGCGGCTCGGGTGTGTCGGCGAACTACAGCGCCATGGGGATCGCCTTCCGCAAAATGAACAAGATCTTCCTTAACCACCTGCACGCTGACCATATGAACGACCTCGCCCACATTTACTGTTTCGGCGGCGCCGGGGACCGCCACTTTCCCATGTACGTATGGGGACCGGGTCCGTCGGAAATCAAGAACCCGTACTCTCCTCCCGGGCAGCTCTACTACCCCGACGGCACCCGAACCTACTGCGAAAAAATCCGTGAAGCGATGCGCTGGCACACCGAGAGCTTCAGCTTCCAGCCGACAGCCGACAAGAACTACGTCGTTCCCAAGCCGGAAGACTGGGGCGTACCTGGCCCGCTCAAACCCGTGTCCGACGATCCGGACTGGGACGGCTACGCCATGATCCCCATCGAGTTGCCCTGGCGGGAGGTGGGAGGAGTCGCCTACAACGATGCAACCACGGGCGTGAAGATCACCCACTATCCCGTGATCCATGCCCGGCAGGGAGCGCTTGGCTACAAACTCGAGTGGACGCCGAAGGGTGCCAGCAAGCCCCTGACCATGATCTACACCAGCGACACCAAGCCCGAATGGAACAGCGTCAAGCAGGCCCGCAACCCCGACAAGACTGGCGTCAACCAGGGCGTGGATGTGCTTATCCACGAGATGATTCTTCCCGCGGAGGCGTGGGCCCTGAAGATGATGGGCGTCCCCGAGCCACCTGCCGGCCCGGCACGGATGTATTTTCAGGAGTACGTCAAGCACCTGAAGCTCATTGAGGAGAGCTCCCACACGCCGCAAGGCGCGTTCGGATACCTGCTAAGCCAGGTCCAACCACGACCGCGGGTCACCGTGGCCTGCCATTTTCCCGTCTCCGACGATACCGTCCAGTGCGCCCTAAAGAGCGTCCAGGCGCATTGTCCAGAGATCGAAAAAGTCGGCGATAAACTCACCTGGGCCTTCGACCGCATGGTGATCAGGGTCTTTGCGGGAGACCCAAAGCCCCCGATCATCGAGCAGGTCATGGCCGACCCGATTTTGCAGTTCACCTTTTCACCGCCGGCAGTGATCTACGATGACCGCTCTCCGAAATACCGCAACGCCGATGGGAGCATGAACCCGTACGCGCAAATCGACAGAGCGGCGGAGATTCCCTGGCAGGATGAGAACGGCCAGATCAACTACTGCGAGGACGGATACTGAGCTCCGAGCGGCTTCATTGCAGTTGTCCCGGGCAATCGGGAATGGAGACAGAAACCACAAGAATTTGCCGTGCGGGAACGTGGACCGCAGTTGACTCTGTGTCCGTAGGAGAGAAATAACGTTCGATTGCGCCCCAACATGGGGTGAGCAGTGAATGTGGTTCATCAACAAGGAGAGAAGGACGGAATGAAAACACTGAGAGAGAAGTTCGCTGGCCGGCGACTGGAGGCTGCGATCGCGATATTTGCGGCCGCATCGTCGTGCGCTGGATTGGCCCAGAATATCCGCGGCTCGACCACCGGGCAGACCACGGCTCCGGGCTACGACCATCCTGGACAGTACGTGCACCTGCGGGACGTTAAGCCCGCCGACAACATGTATCCGGTCATCCTGCATCCCGAGCAGGATACCGCGGCGCGCAAGAAGCTTGCCGCCCTCGAACAGAAGACCGGCAAGAAACCCAACATCCTTATCTTCCTGATGGACGACGTCGGCTGGATGGATCCGGGCTTCAACGGTGGCGGCGAGGCCGTGGGTAACGCTACGCCGGTAATGGACAGGCTGGCCAGTGCCGGGCTGATCTTCACATCCGCTTACTCGACCCCGTCTTGCTCCCCCAGCCGCGCCACAATCATGACCGGGCAGAACCCCCTGCATCATGGCATTTTGATCCCGGCGATGTACGGACAACCGGGTGGCCTCGACGGCGTCACTACCGTTGCGGAGTTGCTCAAGAAGCAGGGCTACGTGACCCAGGGCGTCGGCAAGTGGCATATCGGCGAGAACCAGGCCTCGCTGCCGCAGAATGTCGGCTTCGACGACTATGTAGGCTTCCTCAGCGTCTCCGACCAGTACACCGAATGGCGCGACGAGTACTTCAATCCCGAAGTGGCGCTGTCGCCGGCGCGCTTCGCCATGATGGAAAACGACCCCTTCAGCCACAACGAAGTCCACTGCACTCCCGCCGACAAAACCAACTGCGAGAAGGGACGGCTCATTGACCTCACCTACATCAAAGACCTGGACAAGCACTGGCTGGATACCAGCCTTGCCTTCCTTGACAAGATGAAGGGCAGCAAGCAACCGTTCTTCCTCTATCACGCCACCCGCGGCTGCCATTTCGACAATTACCCGTCCGACGAGTGGGCGGGCAAGTCCATGTCGCGCACCACCTACGGCGATTGCATGGTGCAGATGGACTACATCCTTGGTCAGCTCCATGACAAACTGCAGCAGATCGGCGAACTCGAAAACACGCTGATCCTGCTTACCTCCGACAACGGTCCCGAGTGCGAGGTCCCACCGCACGCCCACACGCCGTTCCGCGGCTGCAAGGGCTCCAGTTGGGAGGGCGGCGTGCGTGTGCCCACCTTCGCCTACTGGAAGGGCATGATCAATCCGCGCCGCGACGATGGCCTGTTCGATTTCACCGATATCCTGCCGACGGCGATGTCGCTGGCTGGCGTGCCCGGCGCCAAACTTGCCGAACTGTTCCCGAAGACGACCTACATCGACGGCGTGGACCAGGCCTCGTGGATCGTAGCCGACGACGGGCATTCGGCCCGCCGCAGCCGTCCGTACACCATGAACCAGTACCTGACCGCAATGCGCATCGACGAGTTCAAGTACATCATCACCGCCGAGATCGAGAACGGCATTTTCCAGAAGGGCGACTTGGGTGGTTTCACCGGCTCTGTCGTTACGGACACAGGCGGCGCAGTCATGGTGAACCTCTACACCGATCCGCAGGAGGATGTGAGCGTCGGGGCCCGCCACATTCCCATGACCACGGCCCTTGGCAGCGCGACTGGCGAATACATGAAGGAACTGATCAAGTACCCGCCGCAGTTCAAGATCGGGTTTGTGTCGAACAATCCGCCCTTGTACCAGCTTGCGCCGGAGTTGCGAGAAATGCAAAAGCGCAGCGGTACCGAGCCCATGAAACCGAACCAGTAACTCGAACCTCAGGGCCGCAGCGATGCGGCCCTTCCCCTACACGGGTGGTGACGTGTGACCTCCTTGATCTTTTCTCGCTCTTTGTCTTACTGGTCATCATTGCAGGAGCCTCAATTGTTGTGAAATTGACTGTCGAGGGCCCTCTGGTAATCGCTCCGGATGATCCCCAAATAGCGAAAGCGGCTTCATATGTTCTTCTCCTTGGCCATACTTCGGCTAACCTTTTCCAGCGCCGCAAAAGTTCGACTGAGAAACGATTCGGGTCTGAATCGATCATTCGACCGCAGTCAGCACATAACCAATTGCCGTTGGAAATATGACTGCGCTGGGAGGGCAGAATGGAAGGGTCATAACGAGGCCCGAGACCCGAAGCCGCTGTGATGTGCGCCGCAGTACTGATGCTAACCGCTCGGGTATCATCAGCACCCGGGCCAATTGTTTTCTTTCGGCAGGATGGATTGGAGCAGCGGTACCCCACGCGCTTGGCGAGAGCATCGATTGCCCGTGAAGAGAAGTTGCAGCGCATGGTTCTGTGTCATTGAAATTATTTGATCTTAAGCTCCTACCGACCGCCGCGAACAGAGCGTAATCTTGGTCGCGGTGATTGTGCCCGAGTCACAGGCCGCCCAGAAGTTATCCCACCGATCTCTCCGACGCGGGGAGCGACACTCTGCTACAGCCGGGCGAGTCCGCGCTGAACTGCTCGATTTCTCAAATGAAAGCGGCGGGTCGGAGCCCGCCGCATCATGCGTAAGACATTGAAACTAAACTACTTAATGACAATGGTGGAGGCGGCAGGAGTTGAACTCTTCAGGCGTATTGCAAACAAATAAGTTATTGAAAACTAAGCCTGCTCAAAACGCCTAGAACGCGAGAATCGCGGTATTCACGCACGTAATACCCACGCGGAGATTTTCTCTAGGAACGGCCAAAGCTCGCCCGACTGCACTTCGCAGACGCTCCTGACGCTTCTTCTTTGCCGCGCTGATAATTCCAAATCAAATTATCGAGCTTATACGCCGTCAGGCTCGGATGTTCGACCTGTAAGGCGGTCGCTGCCGCCCGCGAAGCGCTAAAGGTCTTCCGCCGAGTACTGGTGCCTCTACTAGTCCGCGTCGCGCTATAACAGGAACTCCAGCCCAGCGCCTTTCGCAGGTTCTGTCGACAGGCGCCCGGAACGAATGGCCGCTTGGAAGGATTCATAGTCACGCTCCGCTTGGTCAGCGTAGGCTTCCGAGTATTGCGCCAAGGCGTCGTCGAACTGATCGCTTGATCCCAGGTATCCGGCGATCATTGCCGCATCGCCCGCCTTGGCGTGAGCTCGCGCCAGCGCCCAGCCGCACATGTCGGCGTAGCCAACTAGAGTGCTCGGCCGGAAGGTTTCAACCTCGGCGGAGACCTTCATGTCGCGGAACTGACGGACGTAATAGTCGTGCCCCTTGGTGCTGGCCCAGCCGAGAAAGATGTCGCTTGCAGCTTGCATGACATGTATCCCCTCCACCACGCGGTAACCCTGATTCGCATAGCGGCTCTTTCCGCGCGGCGACTCCAGCACCGACCTGCGCGCTTCCTTGAATTGAAGAAAGAGCGGATCATCCTCATCGGCCAGAAGCAGCGAAAGATAGCAGCGCGTTCCGACGCTACCCACTCCAACAACTTTCACCACGGAATCCTGGTAACGATAGCGCTCGTACAATCGTCGTCGGTCCGCTTGCAGCGATTGCTTGTATTCCTCAGTGAATTTCAGGCGCACCTTTTCGAAATCCGGCGAGAATTGATCGAAATGGTAAATGACCGGGGGCTCGTCTTTAATCTTCCGGCGCCCGTCCACAACGACTGTCAGCTTGGGAACCACTGCCTCAGAGGTTCGCGAGCGGGCCTGCTTTTGCTTTGCCGACGACCGGACCGACATGTCTGGATCTTTCCGGAAATGTTCCTTCAGGGCGGCGCTGTCGACTCGCGCATACCAGGTTTCGAGCACCGTCATTTCGGCGAACTCAGCCATCCGCTCCCGATACGACGCAGCGGCCGCTCGCACCGCCTTTTCCGCGATGGTTTTGGAAAAGCTCCGGTCCCTGGCTGCCAGCACGAGGCTGACTCCCAGCCGCTTTATGTCCCATTCCCATGGACCAGGGAACGTCTCGTCGAAGTCGTTAATGTCGAACACAAGCGTTCGTTCGGGCGTGGCAAAGCCGCCAAAGTTCGCCAGGTGGCAATCGCCGCACGCCTGAACGATGATCCCCGACACCGGCGCATTCGCGAGGTCACGCGCCTGGAGGATGGCTGCGCCGCGATAGAACGTGAAAGGCGACACGCCCATCCTCTGATACTTAACCGGGATCAGGCCGGGAATTCGATCGGCGTCCGATTCCTCCAGTAGTTTGACTATGTCTTGCGCCTTGGATCGCGGCTTCCATTCGGCCTGCGACGTGCGGGGACATTTTTCGCGAAGCGCTTTTCCTTGCTTGCGTCTTTCACTTTTGGATAAAGCGACAGCAGGTTCCATTTTGGATTTCTTTGCCATTTTCATTCTCCTTACCTACGATGCCACTTGAAAATCGCCGTTTCGCAAGCCACTCCGCTTAGAACATTAGTTTCATAGTGTCCTGGATAACGGTATCGAACGGGATCGAAGCGATCACAATCGGGATTGCCGGGATCAGAGCGACGAGGATGAGTGCATAGAGATCGTCGAGGCCCACCGGGATGACGCGAATGTGATGCCTGCTTTCGCCAGTTGAGAGATCAAAACCTCAGCCTTGTATCTTCACGCTCGGATGCATGATGCTCATTTCTTTCCAAACAGCAGATTCCGCATCTCCCTGCGGCCTAGCACTCGCGCCATCTCTCTGAATCCGAAAAACGGTATGAGCAATACAAAACACGAGAAGCCCACCGCCAAGAGGCCCTTCGGGTTCCATCCGAGCATAGGTGGAATGCTCGCCGCGAGGGTATTTCCATGCCACATTCCCACCGCGACGCTCTCGATGACGTGAAAGAAGATGAGCAATACGCTGAAGACGAAGCACTTGTATAGAACCGGGTAGATGAGTGGCATATTTTGGAAACGCCTTCCAAGGTGAAGCTCCTCCCCGACGAGCAGGACCTTGGCGAAGACAAACGCATTGATCATCGCAAAGGCGTGCTCCTCGTAGTCCAAATGCTGCGACAAGACGAGGCTTTTGTGGATCGAAAGCAGCCCAAAGACGACCCAAAGGTATAGGAAGATTGCGACAAAGCGTTTGAACTCTTCGAAGGCTCTCTCTTTCAGGTTGCGCGGCTGCGGAATTGGAACGCTTTCACCTGCCATGTCTACATTCCTCGACTACTTGTCACAAGTGTACTTTACGGAGCTTCACGCTGGAGTTTTGGGGACTCAGCTACGGGCTGCAACGTTCGGCGAGGCGTAGGAAGTCTCACTTGGGTCAGCACGAATACGGCTTTGCCGCGACCAAGTTGGCTCATCAATCGCACTTTCTGTGAATCTGCCATTGGCAGTCTCCTTGCGACGAGAAGAAGGAGTCTTGCGATTGATTGTGACTTGAGCGCGATTGGTGGGCGGCCATACCGATGACTCACTGTATTCAGGAAAAGCTAAGATTGTGCGCGGACTACCTTTCAGTGACCGGCGTACTAACGAGAACTGGAATCTCCTTCCTGACTTGAGGGATCGAGGGTAATTCTTATCCCTCGCGGACGGGGAGGGCTTGGAAAACGTTCCGTCGGAACAGCAAGTTCGCTGGCATCACGGTGCGACAGAATCGTGGGCGTCATGATCTCGACTCCGCCGTCAGCAAACGCGTCCAGGACATTGCGGCGTAGAGCGGCACGAACCTCGAAAATTCCCTCCGAAGTCTTGGTCCAGGCGCGAAGTTCGTATTCCACGGAATAGCTTCCGAAGGATTGTTCCAGCACACGCGGAGCAGGATCGGTGGCGATTTGTTCGGTTCGCGCGGCCCCATCGATCAGGAGTTTGTGCACGGCTCGCCAATCAACGTCGTAGCCGATGGTGGCAGCCACTGACACCGCAACACCTTTGGTCAGGCCGTGTGTGCTGTAGTTCGTGACGGAGTCACTCAATACTTTGCTGTTGGGAATGGCGACGCGTTCGTTGCCTGTTGTCACGAGCCTGGTTACAAGCAGCGTTTTCTCCGTGACCTTCCCGTACACACCTTCGATTTGGACGACATCACCCACCTTAAAAGCGCGAGCGTAGGTCAGCAGGATTCCAGCCAGCAGGTTCCCGATGAAACCACTGGAGCCGAAAGTCACCAGGGCGCCGACGAATAGCGAGAAACCCTTGAAGAATGCGGAGTTGGCGCCGGGCAGGTAAGGGAAGCTCACCATCAGCACGAACAGAAACAGGATGGTGCGGCACAGCTTGTAGGTCGGGTCGGCCCATTCCGCGGGAAAACGGTCGATCACGATGGCCCCGTCCTCAACCGAATGGAACATGTACTTCAAGGCCTTGAGGAGTACCCAGGCGATCAGTACGATCACGAACAGGTAGCCAAGGTTGGGAACATAATTCTCCACCGCCTGGGCTGCATCGTGCAGCGGCGGACCCAGCAGCTTACGTAGGGCGTTGGTGAATACCCGGGTGCGCGGGAAGTTCGCAAATCCGTAAAAGAAGTACGCCAGAACCAGCGCTGCCGTCACAAGATTACGGAGCAAGAGAAAGCAAGACCGGACCATTCTGCTGGCGTGATATCGGGGATCCGATTCGCCTGCCGCAACGCCGGCACGGATGTGGGCCTGCCATGCATCGATGCGTTGGCCGGCAAACCAGTACACCAAGCCCACAACGTGGATCGCCAGGAACAATATCGCGGTGGCAATCACCGCGTAATAAAGACCAGCCAGCATGCCACTAAGCCAGCCCAACTCGGATTCCGGGCGCAAGTGAGCGATGGCACGTCCCACTGCGGTCAGTAGCCTATCGGCCGGGCTACGCAGAAGGAGGAGTAAGACCAGTGCGACCAGGTTGATGGCTGAAAACGAATTGCGCCAGCGATCAGAGCGCCCACCGCGATTCACTATGAAGGTACGTATCCCCCAGCGCGAAGCTGCAACCGCTGCAAGGAAGATCAGACACTGAAGGAAAAACCGGAACAAACGAAACGCCGATTCGGCAATGCTCCCGCTCTGTTCGATCGCTTGCATAAGTTACTCCTTGACCACAAGCCGATTTTATTCGGGCTGCATCAACCAAGAGAGGCCATTATCATCCAGTAGATTCGAGCGCAGAAAGCACGCACCGTGACGCATATCACAAGACGAAGTGACTCGCCGTAGATTTGCGGCCGATTCTGATCGGCGACCACGAAGGCGGTGCGTACGCTGAAGACCGGTTCCGCCTGAGTCGCGGGCTACACTAAAGTAGTTCCGCCGGGTTCTCCGACGCACGGAGCGGCACTCTGCCGCGGACGGGGAAGTGTGCGAGCTGCACTGATTGATTCCCCAAAATGAATGCGGCGGGTTGGAGCCCGCCGCATCATATCTAACGCATTGAAACTAAACAACTTAATGGTATGGTGGAGGCGGCAGGAGTTGGACTGTGCAGGCGTACTGCAAACAAACAAGTTATTGAAAACTAAGGAAGCTCAAAACGCGACAGACTCATGAATCGCGGTATTCACACACGTAATACACACACGAGAAAGCGGGACTCTCGCCACGTACTCAGAAAGTCAGCCATGAACAGATGAACCGTTCCGCGCTCGGTTCTCGGCGCTCCGATTGCTTGGATGGTTAGAACGAGAGAAGGCACTGGATAACTTCCTGTCGGCCTGTCACCCGCAGCGACCGGCTCCCTACCCGACTATTGCGAGTGAGATGGGGATTTCACGCCACCAATCAACTTCCCTGGTCGCCGATCATCGTAGACAGCGACGCCGTCGGAACCATCCCAACAAAACGCGACTCAGATCACAAAAGTTGCGAGCCAAAGCGATAGGGGTTAGTGTCTCAGCAGGAAAAAGTGCGATGCCCACACAATGCTTTTCCTCGTTCGAGGCTTTCTTCGATGCTAACCGGCACGCAAACTTGCGTGCGATGGTTCTCGGGCCCGACCGCGGAGATTGGGTGCTCACGAACATGGTGGTCGATAGGTTGGGTGTTCAATTCGGCCAGGCTGCGGGCAATGCTGTCGTGGAAGGGGCGCCGCAGTCTGGCGGTGTCTCAATCTTCATTCTGACGCAAGGGTTGTCGGCGATATCGGGCAATGGGCGTCGGTTTGATGACCTTACTTTGATGGTCGGCAGGCCGGGTGACGACTTTTGTTTGGCCGCCGACTCCTGGAGGCGTTGGTGTTCTCTCTACGTTCCAAATGAAGAGCTTGCCGGCGCACGGGAAGATGGGCCGACGACGGTCGGTGCCATGCGTGGCGTTTGTCGATTACCACCTCATCGCATGGCGAGGTTTCGATCCGTCGTTCAGCAACTCGATGAGACGGTTCAACTAGCTCCTGATGCGTTCAAATCCGCCGCAGCTCAGAAAACAACGCGGCAGAAGCTGGTACGAGAGATCCGCACTGTGCTCGCCGTGCCGGAGGACGTCCAAGTTCCGCTTGGCCGGCATGTTGTTCCGCGAAGCCAGATCATTCGCTTGTCAATGGATTTTGTTGACCAGCAAGGCGGCAAATATCTTTCGGTGGAGCAACTCGCCGGTGCTGCTGGTGTTTCCGAACGAACACTCCGCGACGCATTCCAGAAGTATTTCGGCGTAGCACCGGTGCAGTATCTAAACCGGAGAACACTCCACCACGTTCGGAGAGCGCTCAAAGCTGCCGATCCTTCAGTCTCGACGGTTACCGACATTGCCGCCCAGTTTGGTGTTTGGCAATTAGGCCGCTTCGCCCGCGACTACTGCTTTCTCTTTGGTGAATTCCCATCCGAGACCTTGCGCCGGCTGTATTGATCGGACGCGGCGATTTCGATGTGCGGATGAATTTCCTTCAATTTTGCCGAAAGTGAATAGCCAACCTGATAGCCACTCCCGTACGCTTCGAAAAGAGTTAATTCACAGCTGATTCGCAGCTGAATCATTGGCAAACGGACCGCGATGAAAACCCCCATGATCAGACCGGAAGACATTGGGTCGCTTACAGATTTCGCCCGGAATACGCGGGCCCACCTCAATCGACTCAAGAGAACCGGTCGCCCCGAGCTACTTACAGTCAATGGAAAGGCTGAAGTGGTCGTGCAAAGCGCCACAGCTTATCAACGTTTGATCGAACCGCTCGGAAAAATCAAACGAAATCGCCGAACTTTTCGTAAGGAGAACACTGATGGCAAATGACGAGAACATGAAGACTCCACCGCAAACCGATCTAAGCCGGCGCAACATGCTGAAGGGCGCAGGTGCTCTGGCGGCAGCGGCTGGTCTTTCCGCGATTGATCCTACTGCGGCACAGGCGCAGGCGGATTGCCAACCACCCGTGAACCCCTACGGCGGTGGACCCAGCAAGGGCCTACAATTCCCGCCTTATTACCAGCCAACGCCGTCCGTGCGCAGCCGAATGAACTACTTTCCGGGCAGCGAGCCCCTCGGCAAGGACGAGATGCGGATCTCGTTCGTCGGCAGTTGCCCCTTTCCGCCACGGCGCGATCAGGCCGGCACATGCATCATGCTTGAATTGGGCAATGGCGACCGCTTCTTCTTCGACTTCGGCCCCGGCTGCGTCAAGAACATCATTGCCATGGGAGTACCGATGCCTGCTATTAACGACATCTTCATTACTCACTTGCATGTCGACCACTACCACGATCTTTCTTATCTGCTCCCATTCTCGGCATGGTCGGGACGGTGGAGAATGCCGCTGCGCGTGACCGGACCGTCGGGACGCACGCCGGAGCTCGGAACCAAGGCCATGGTCGCTGGCATGAAGCAGATGCTCAAGTGGCACTTGGAAGCGTTCGACGCGTGCCCGATCGGAGACGGCTACGAGATCGAGGTCAACGAGTTCGATTGGAGGGACGAGAACGGTATCTGCTACGACAAGAACGGTGTCACGGTTCGGCACTGGCGGCGCTCGCACGTTAAAGACGGCGCATCGGCCTACCGTCTGGATTGGAACGGCCTTTCCTTCGTGTGGACCGGCGACGGCCGACCTGACGAGCTGACCGCCAAATACGCCAAAGGCGTCGACGTCTTCGTTACCGAACTGCAACCCGATCTGGCGCGCCTCAACCAGCTCAAGTATGGGCTCCCCGAATTTCTATGCAATTACACGATCGATATCCATCACACACTGTCTTACGCCACGGGCTACCTCATCAACCAGGTCAACCCGAGGGTTGGCATCGCGACGCACCTCGCGTTTGACAATGACACGCTCAATGAGCAAACCGCCGACATTCGCGCCCACTGGAATGGTCTGTTCCTCTATGGCGCCCCGGACGTGGTGACGGTCAACGTAACCAAGGACGCGATCTGGGCACGCGACGCTGTCCTGCCAGGGTACGCAGGCCAGCCCTTGCCGAATCCCACTCTGCTCTTCGGAGATCCGCTGCCGCTACAGACGGGGCAGGGCGTTGTCCCACAGCCGAGATTGCCGCGCGAGATGCAGCAGGAAGCACTCACACGCGAACTCGAAATTGATCCGCACAAGTACTATCCGCCGAACGTTTACCGCCAGCCGCTGACCAAACTGCCGAATCCGCAATTGGTCGATCTCATGGAGATGGCGAAGGTGATGAACATCGATATAAGCCAATTCAAGAAATAGAGTGTTATCCGTCTCCCGCCGCGTCCGCCGCGGCGGGTGCATCGGTCGGCGAGCTAGGACCATTCAAGAGGTGGATCATGGAAATCATCAACGACAACAGTAAGACCACTCCGATAACGATTTTGACCGGCTTCCTCGGCGCAGGTAAGACGACGCTGCTGAATCGCATCCTGACAGGTGACCACGGTTTGCGAGTGGGAGTACTCGTCAACGACTTTGGCTCGATCAATATCGACGCGGAACTTGTCGTTGGGGTGGACGGCAACATGATCAGCCTGGCCAATGGTTGCGTCTGCTGCCAGATTCGCGACGACCTGGTCGAAGCTGTCGTGGCCTTGCTCGCCCGCCCAGAGAGTGTGGAATATATATTGCTCGAAGCCAGTGGGGTTGCCGATCCCGCTGGGATCTTCGCTACATTCAGTGATCCTAACCTGCGCGACCGGATCAGGCTGGACAGCGTCACCTGCGTATTGGACGCGGACCAGGTTTTCGCTCATCCCGAGTATCCCCCACTCATGGAACTCAAACTCCTCCAAGTTGGCTTTGCTGACATGGTTATCCTCAACAAAGCGGGGCTCGCCGGACCCGAGCAGGTCTCGAAGGTGAGAGCATGGCTCGACGAGCATTTCAACCGCCTTCGTGTCGTCGAGACCGATTACTGCCTGGTGCCCTATCAGATCCTGTTAGGTGTGGGGCGTTTCGATCCCGCTCGCGCAGACCACAACTCGCACGCCGTGGATAACTGCACCGATTCCACGTGTGATGATGAACACCATCGACACGAGCACCAAGGGCAGAGCCATGCGAAGGTCTTCAGCACCTGGAGCTACGAGACAGACCAACCGCTGTCGCTGGAAGCATTGAGAGAAAAGCTGCGTAAGTTGCCGGGGAGCGTCTACCGCGTTAAGGGAGTCATCTACACCAGCGATGAGCTGCGCCAGAGGGCGGTTCTGCAGGTGGTAGGTAGGCGCGTGGACATCGCCTTACAAGACGACTGGGGAGACCGGACACGACGCACGCAGATCGTGGCTATCGGTGAGGCTGGCAGCATTGACGCGAGTCTGCTGGAACAGACATTCGCCTCCTGCCTCTCGGCCGCAGGCACGGGCAGGTGATTGATGGATTAGTTGTTGCAAACAGGCCAAGTCGCACGCAATCCTGAACTGTGCTGCTCAAGCTGGATTACACGCGACTTGGCGATTTCACGCTAGCTATCCTAAGGATTGGCCAAAAACGCCATTTTCCGCTGAGCGACGAGCCGGGAGTTGGAGAGTTGGGAGACATCAGCTCCACGCGAAGCCTTGTTTTCGTCAAGTGAGTCAACTTCCGCGTTGTCGTTAGGCTTGATCGGCATTGGCTTGGCAGGCGCTTGGGCGAGGCGTGTAACTAGCGTGTTCGCACTGCCCAACCAAGCATCAAGAGACCGCTGGCTGCGATCCAGCTTCCCGCGACGCGGACGGCAATTCGAGCCCAGTGCGCGCGTAGCCGAACTACGAACGCTGCAGCGAGGGCGATCAGGACAAACACGGCGAACACCAGTCCGAGCAGCGCTACCGCGGCGGTGTCGAACTGCCCCATGCCGATTCCATTCAAGTATCCGTGATAGAGGCCCAGTAGCGCCGCAAGGGCGGTAGTAACGCGCAATGAGACTTTCGCATCGGCGGCCAGCAATCCTCCGAGCAAGAGAAACCAAGCCGCCGCGACAAAGGGCTGGGGCTTCGCGGTGAGAGCGCTTAGTCCGGCAAGACCACCGAGCAACCATGCAACGGGAAGAGTGAACAATGCCCGTCGGCCGTAATTTGCACCTCGCAGTCCAGCTAGTAGCGCCAAGGCAAGCACCGGAACGATATCTTCAGGACTCATAAGGAAGTGCATTAGTCCGTCGTAGAACGGCCCCATTCCCGTCGTGTTGAGGTGCGCATCGGCGGGGAGCGCGCACATCGCAAATGTGAAGATAACAAAGCCGTACAGGGGCGGACGAGATTGGCTCGAATTTTTCATGCGACCGCCTTCCACATGAAGAACGAACCACCTATAACTACCAACGCTCCCGCGACGCGAAGCAACTTCTGTCCCCACGCCCATCGGTGGACTGTTCCGATACCGATTCCCAGCGCGTGCAGGCAGCCCGTTGCAATGACGAAGCCCATACTGTAAAGCAGCGCGCTTTGGCCGGGGGGCAGTTCGGTCCCGTGCGCATGCCCGTGGAATATGGCGAAGAAGCCAACCAGCGCTGCGGCAATGCCAAGTGGTGGGCGCACTTCAAACAATACGGCAGCACCCAGAAGAATTGCCGAGAGGGCGATTCCGTATTCGGTTCCCGGCAGCGGCACCCCCATCAGTCCTAGCATTCCGCCGAAGGCCATCACCATAGGAAACGCGACCGGCAGGACCCAAATCGCCGGAGCACCGAGTTGTGCGCCCCACAGACCGACAGCAACCATCGCCAGCACGTGATCCAGTCCCGAGATCGGGTGGCGAAAGCCAGTGAGGAATCCAACAGCTTCACCTTTCTGCGGGTGGGCAAAGGCCATCTGAGCAAATAGGAACACAAACACAGTCAGTGCCATGGCTCGGGCCAGAGGACTGTATCGCCGCATGTTCATTGCCCGCCTCCGAAAAGCAGCGCCAGTCTTTGCACGGTCCAAAACGCACCGAGCGAACCTACGGTGTATCCGGGCAGAACCTGCGCCCATCGCGGCCAACGCACTTCGAGTATGCGGAACGAGCGCTCGAGACCCAGGATCAACGCGATGAAGCCGAGCTGCCCGAGTTCTACGCCGACGTTGAAACTGACCAGGGCCAGTGGCAGCTCATGTCGAGGAAGTCCGGCGCTCGTCAGAGCGCTGGCAAAGCCGAAGCCGTGGAGTAATCCAAAGGCAAAGGCAACGACCCAGGGGTGACGAATCGTGAAGCTGGACTGCCCTCGCCACGATCGGACGATTTCGGGGCCGAGAAACAGGATGCTTAATGCGATCGCGGCATTCAACGGAAGAATTGGAACCTCGGCATAGCCGAGAGTTGCAATCGCCAGCGTGATGCTGTGCGCAACGGTAAACGCAGTCACGGTCTTCAACAGCATCCAGCGGTCTTTGACGATTAGCAGCAGGCCTAGAACAAACAGCATGTGGTCAGCGCCGAAAAGAATGTGCCGGATGCCCTGGACGATGTAGGTGCCCGCGACACCCAGCCACGTTTGCGAAGCGGCAATCTCCACCCAGGGCTGCGACGGATGTATGATCGTCGTCCATTTCCTGCCGTCAAGCAGCTCAACGTGCACAAGCACGTCGGTGATGGTGAATTGCAGTCCGGGGAACTCAATGCGCTTGCCCGCCAGACCGGTTGGTCCTGCATCAATCCACCGCCGCTCCACGAAGGAGTCGGAGAGTTCCTGTACGTTGGGCTCTCGCAGATTCTTTACGTCGTCAGGAAGCCTGAGCACGATCGGAAGGCGCATTCCTGCGAGGACCGGCGTGTGCCAGAGCACGCTGAACTGTCCAGGCGCGGTCTCTTTGATCTCAAGGTAGGCGGGGCGAGACTCATGCGCCGAGGCCGCAGCGCCTGCAAGCAGCAAACAGGCGACAACCCAAACAAAGCGGGAATGCACGCGACTCACAGCGGCCCCTCGCCGGATGGAGCCGGAACTTGTTTCTTTGGAGGAGGAACCGGCGCTTGAGCGGCGTCCTTGTCGGAAGGACCAGGCAACATCACGATGTACTTGGCCCGCATCTCCGTGTAGGCCTTCTGCCAGGCTTGTTTCTTTTGTTCGGCGAGCCAGGCGGTCTTCACATCCGGTTCCATCTCCTCAAAGGCGGGAATGCGCCCGGGGATGACGGTGTCGACAAACACCAGGTGCCAGCCATAGCCCGATTCGATCGGCCCCTGCCACGATCCGGGTTTGAGCTTCTCAAGGGCCACCACGAATTGGGGGCCGAATTCCTTGGCCAATGCATCGGGAGCGCGGTCGCCGTAGTAGTCCTGGAACATGAACTGGTCGGCAAGCGAGGCGGCGAGCGTCGAGTCTTCGGGTTGACCGGTGATTTTGGTCAACGCCTTGGCGGCGTCGTCCTCCGCGTTCTTTCCGCGCTTGTCCGGGGAAAAGTAAAGATGGCGGAAGCTGTAGCGGCTGGGCAGGGCGAACTTATTGCTGTTCTTGTCGAACCAAGCCTTGAGCTCAGCAGTCGATGGCTCGTGAGCCGCGGCCACATCTTCGGCGAGGAACTGCATCTTCTGCGCCATGCGGCGCTTCACGATGGTGTCGTCTTTGTCGAGGCCCATGGCGAGCGCCTCGCGATAGAGGACTTCCTCGCGGACCTTGTCTTCAACCATGGCTTGAAATTCAGCGGGAGTCGGCTGGCGGTGCCATTGCGACTCGAAGTACATGTCCATCTGGCGGAGTTCATCGAGGCTCAGAGCAATTTGTCGAGACGATTCAACCCCGCCGCGACCACGGTGCGTGTAGGCGTACACGGCAAACAGCGCGATCCCGATCAACAGGAAGTGCAGCAGCGGCTCGCGCAGCCAGTGTTTTAGCGTGGGAAGAAAGGACTGGCGCGGTTCGGACGACTCTGTCGCGCGCTCCACTTCAGCAACTGCTGACACTTGATTCACCAACGGTCTCCAACCAAGGAACGGCAAGCTACTAGTTCGGGTTCCTATGCTGCCAGAGTCTTTTCTTTCTTGAATCGCGCGCCGACAAGAAGAGCAACGAGGATCGCATGGGCCACAACTGCCGGCCACAACAGCACCCCAACCGCTTCTCCGCGAACGCCGATGTAGGTAAGGTACAGCATGGCTAGCGTGCTGTAGGTCAGCATTCCGGTGGGCGGATGAAACGCCGAGTCGCCCGGCCAGCAGGAAACACTCAAGGCGATCAAGGCGACGCCGGCGATGCGGCTCATTATTACGCCGACACCACTGATCTCTGAGCCAAACAGCAGGTGAACAACAATCGAAGGCCACGCGAGCAGAAGCAGTCCCGTACCCGCTTCTGCCGCTGCCGACAATGCCAGGACGTTCTTCTTCATCGCACTTCCCCGAATCGGGCAGCCCGCCAGGCACCGATTGTTTCTTAATTCTGGCTCTACATTACCTGCTGTATCTTGGCCTCCGCCTTGTCAATCGCCGCGTTCCCCATCTTCTCGATCATGTCGCGACGCATCTGCTCGCGCATGGCCTTGAACTTCTGTTGTTGCTGCTGATCGAGAAGAGGTGTGATCTTGCCATCGATGGCGCTGCCGATTTGTTTCAACTGCTCGATCTTCTCCAAGGGCTTGAGCGAAGTGTTTTTCTTCAGCGCTCCGAGTTGTTTTACCTCGTCCTGCAGGAAGGGGAGAATCTGCTGTTTCTGCTGTTCGTTCAGGCCCAGTTCGATCGAAAAGGTGTTGAGCGTAGCAGTCACCGGATTGAGCACGAACTGCGGGCTCGGAATGATCTCGTAGTTGGCGTAGCCGAATTCGTTACTGCGCGCGCCGTAATACGTGTCGCCTTGTTTGTAAATCGTGACCGCAAAGGGAGCCTGGGAGATGTTCGTCACCACCTTGCCCGCTTCGATCTTGTACGGGGTGGTGGTTCCCTGGTAACCGTCGCGGACTGGGTTGCCAACCCAGCTGGGGGTTGTGGCGTTCTTGCCGATATGCCAGACGTTGCTATTGCCTTCGGCAGTGTAGGCGATGCTGAACTGCTCACCGGTTACATTGTTGCGCACCCAGAAGGCCTTCCCCACGATCAGTGCCTTCAGTTGCGCGTCGCCCAACTGGGTTGCACCCTTTGCCTTCAGGTCGGTCACCGTCATGCCGGCGGGCGCATTCTTGCGCGCATCGGCGCTCGGGGTGTACCAGATAGGCGAAGACCAGGCGCGTTCCTGTCCGGTGAGTGGAACCACGTCCGGCGGGGTCAAGCCGGCCTTGACTGCCTGGATGAGGGTCCAGCGCGGCGTGGGGATTTCCAGTACGCGCGCGTAGTAGAACGCATGCAGGCTGGCATCAAACTCGGGATCGGTCCACACCGTCTTCAATTCCACCGAACCGACGTCGTTGGTGTAGGTGGCTTTACCCAGGTCCACGGTGCTCTGGATCGCGGGAACCCGGCCCGACCACTTGTCAGGCTTGCGGTCGCCGGACCAGGCGACGTCGAAAATCTTCTCGAAGCTCTGGCCGTCCTTGGTCCAGCCCTTGATGATCTGGATACGATCGAGATTAGCGGATGTCGGGTCTTTCACAGCCCAGACAACGAACGTCGGGGCCGTGCCCTTCAAGGGAGGTAGGTCGGCGCCCATGGGGACACCGTTGGCGTAGGACTGATGCACCCAGTCCCTGGCGTTCAGGAGGTCCTTGTTGTAGCTCCAACCGCCGAAGAAACGCACTTTGATGTGTGGGCCGCTGACGCCGAAGGTTTCCTTGCGATACATGGCGTCCCAGAGGGAAGCGCGTGTGTTTTCCTCGGCCCAGACTCCGGTGAGTCCGCCCGGATTCTCCAAGCGAACGTCAATAGTGCCAAACGCCATAACCCCGGCCATGCGCCGGTCGACGGTTCCGTCGATCTCAGCGTGACCGCCGTAGAAATTGTCCTGGCGGTACGGGCTGCCGGTGTTGTGGGAGTCCGAGCCGCCCGCCATGCCGAACTTGTAAGGGTTGTAGCCGCGCACGTCCTGCATGGTGATGCCGTCTTTCAGCGCTTGGCGGGCAAAGCTTCCTTGAATGTGATCGACCCGGCCAACGGTCGGTGGCGCACCAAGCAGGCCGGAGAAGAGCTCGTAGCTGGCGAACTCGTCAGTGGGCGAGAGCAAGGGATGGGTTTCCGACTGTCCCTTGATCTGCTTGATCTCGACTAGGCGTTCGTTGCGGTCGCGTGCGGCTGCCCAGGCTGCGTCGATGGGCCTGCCAAAGCTGTCGACGTCAGTGGGATACATCCATCCGTCGCTCAAGTTCGCATTATGGGAGATGGCCAGCAACTCGTTGCCTGCCTTCCGCTGCGCATCCATCCACTTCCACAAGTCTTCGGGATGCCAGGAGTCCAGAGCGCTGTAGGGCATCACCGGAACCTTCTCACAATCGCGGAAGAAGATATTGCGGTGCAGGTTCCGGTTGTCAGGGGCGGAGGTGTACTCATACGAGCAGAACGCCGTGAATTTACCGGGATGGTTGTTTTGGTCGGCGATCTTTACGTTTTCCTTCCAGATCGAGCCGGCCACCTCGGGGCTCATGAGAGCTTTCACCGGAGGTCCGGCGAGCATATTCACGAGGTACGTGAACACCTTCTGAATATCCGCCTGGTCATTGGGGTCCTTGAGAATAAGAGGCTGTGCTGCGGGCAACTTACTCAGGGCCGATCCCGGCGTGTTGGCTTCTTTCGTTACCCCCACATATTCCGAGTGGTCGGTCACACCCATGAAGTCCATGGGCGTATCGATCTTGATGTCGTAGCCCAACGGATGTTTGATGGTCTGGCCCTGAGCATACTTGAGGGCGTCGTCAGGCCCGGTGAGGCGGTTGCCCATGAGCCAGGCATCCACCGACCAACTGGTGTGGATGTGTTCCTCGCCAAAGTAGGCGTTGCGGTCGGGGTTGCGCTCGACCCGCTGCTCGGCCGGGGCGCCTCCGCCAGCTTGCTGCGCCTGTTGCGGTGCTTCGGACTTCTTACACGAAACCAGTGCGCCGATGCTGATGAGGACCAACGCCAAACCCGCCGTTGCCGCAACTCTCGTCTTCATAAATACCTTCCGTCTTGCTGAATGACACGACCATGAGCCCGCGCAGGTGAAGCGCACACGGGCATTGTACCCTGCGCAAATAAATATGCCAGCCGCATTCGTCGCCTGCGGCACTGTCCGTTCTTGGGACGAAACAGTCTAGTCACACCCCGAGGAGGTGCGCGACGTTATGAAAGCCCGAGCTGCCAGCGTGTTGGCGTATTCCGCATGCACAATGGCGTGTTTTGCATATCGCGGCACTCGCCGAGCATCTAGATTAAGTAAATGTACAAGGCAAAAGCTTACTCCGCTACCAGTGCGACATCGCCGCTAGCTCCCACCACGATTACGCGGCGCGACCCAACCGAACACGACGTCCAGATCGATATTCTCTACTGCGGGATTTGTCACTCCGATCTGCATTCGGTGCATAACGAATGGAGCGAATTCATGCCTACTGTGTATCCCATTGTTCCGGGCCATGAAATCGTCGGCCGTGTCACGAAGGTCGGTTCAGCCGTCGCGAATTTCAAGCCCGGCGACCTCGCTGCCGTTGGTTGCTTGATCGATTCGGACGGCACATGTCCCGAGTGTCGGGCCGGCTTTGAGCAGTTCTGCCCGAACTTGACGCTCACCTTCAATTCCCCGGACAAGCACCTCGGAGGCGCCACCTACGGCGGCTACTCCGACAGTATCGTCGTTGACCAGAGGTTCGTCCTCCATGTTCCGTCGAACCTGAAGCTTGCCGGAGCCGCTCCTTTGCTTTGCGCTGGCATCACTACTTACTCACCCATGTGCCATTGGGGTGTTACCAAAGGCAAGAAAGTTGGCGTGGTCGGTCTAGGCGGACTCGGCCACATGGCCGTGAAGTTCGCCCATGCGCTCGGAGCCCAGGTCGTTGTCTTCACGACTTCACCGAACAAAAAGGAAGACGCACAGCGCCTCGGTGCGGATGAGGTCGTCATCTCGCGCAATGCGGACGAGATGCAAAAGCACGCCGACAGCTTTGACTTCATCCTCGACGCCGTCTCCGCCGATCACGATATCAACGCCTATATCAACCTGCTCCGCCGCGACGGCAACCTTACTATTGTCGGCGCGCCGGCAAAGCCTCTTGGTGTTTCTGCCTTCGGCCTGATTATGCGCCGGCGCAGTTTTTCAGGCTCGAACATCGGCGGCATCGCCGAAACCCAGGAGATGCTCGATTTCTGTGGGCAGCACAACATCACCGCCGATGTGGAAGTCATCCCGATCCAGAAGGTCAACGAAGCCTACGAGAGGATGCTCAAGTCGGATGTGAAGTACCGCTTCTCCATCGACATGGCTTCTCTCAAGTCTGAGTAAACCTATGAATAAGCACTTTCGCTTTTCCGGCAGCAATTTTTCGAAGTTGGAAGAACTGGGAATCCGTGCCTCTGCGGTCCTGCGCAGGGCCGGGCTTCCCCAGGGTTTTGTCGAGCAACCGCGCGTGCTCCTTAAAACCGAGGAACTCTTTGCCCTTTGGCGTGCCGTGGGCGAAGTCAGCACCAACCCGGCAATCGGTCTCCAACTCGGCACAGAAACTAAAACCGAAGGATTTCACCCGATCGGTCTCGCTGCTCTCTCATCAGAGAACTTCGGCGCAGCCATAGACCAAATGGCACGCTATAAGCAGCTCACTTGCCCGGAAGAGATCCTCCAACAGAAGGACGACGAAGAGTGGAGCATCCAGTTCCGCTGGCTTCTCGCTGATGAGGCCGAGCCTCCCGTTCTGACCGAATGCTGCTTTGCTTGGGTGCTCTCCATCGCTCGCCACGGTACAGGTACACGCCTGTCACCGCTCCGCGTGGAGTTCCTACAATCTCGACCGCACGTAAAGACCATTGAGCGCCACTTTGGCTGCGCCGTGGTCTGCGGAGGCACTCGCAACGCGATCGTGTTTCGCGCCGCCGACGCTCACCGCCCGTTCGTCACGCGCAATGCCGAACTTCTGGCGATGCTTGCGCCGCAGTTCGAGGAAGAGCTGAAGCAGGAGAACGGAGACGAGAACTTTGTCGAGCGCGTCCGTATGGCGATCCAACAAAGAATGACCGGCCGGCGTCCCACCGTCGACGACATCGCCAATGCTCTTCATATCAGCTCTCGTACGATTCAGCGGCGCTTGCAAGATGAAGGGTCCAGTTTCCAGGGCGTTCTAGAAGAAGCTCGTCACCAGCTTGCCCGCCAGTATCTCAACAACTCCGTCCTGGAGTTGAGTGAAGCTGCGTACCTTCTGGGATATAACGACGCGAACTCCTTCGTTCGCGCTTTTCGCACCTGGGAAGGAGTACCACCCGCTCGCTGGCGCGAAGAACAGCGTGCAAGAGCAGCATCTTAACCGGCCGCGAATTTAAAAGGAGAAGTAATGCAAAAGCGCAAACTTGGAAAAAGCAATCTGGAAGTATCGGCTATCGGACTCGGTTGCATGGGAATGAGCTTTTCTTATGGCCCGGCAAAAGACAAGAAGGAGATGACCGATCTCCTCCACGCCGCCGTCGAACGCGGCGTCACATTCTTCGACACTGCCGAAGTATACGGTCCGTTTACCAATGAAGAGCTTGTGGGCGAAGCCCTCGCTCCGTATCGCGGCAAAGTGGTGATCGCCACCAAATTTGGGTTCGACCTGAGTGGCAGCGATAATCGGCCGGGAGCGGCGGGTCTGAATAGCCGACCGGAACACATCAAGCAGGCCGTCGAAGGCTCGCTCAAGCGGCTCAAGGTCGAAACCATCGACCTGCTCTATCAGCACCGGGTTGACCCCAACGTGCCGATCGAAGACGTCGCCGGCGCGGTGAAGGAACTGATTCAAGCAGGCAAGGTTAAGCACTTCGGACTGTCCGAGGCAGGCGCGAAGACGATTCGTCGCGCACATGCCGTTCAGCCGCTCACAGCTCTCCAGAGCGAATATTCGCTGTGGACAAGAACCCCCGAGAAGGAAGTGATACCGACCCTCGAGGAACTTGGGATTGGTTTCGTGCCGTACAGTCCTCTCGGCAAAGGCTTCCTGACGGGAAAGATGAGCGAAAGCACGACGTTCGACAGCTCCGACTTCCGCAGCACCCTCCCTCGCTTCACGCCCGAGGCTCTCAAGTCGAATCAGGCGCTGATCGATCTGCTCGCCAGCATCGGGGCGCGGAAGAAGGCTACGCCTGCTCAGATCGCACTCGCCTGGCTGCTGGCCCAGAAGCCGTGGATTGTTCCGATCCCAGGCACCACGAAACTAAACCGCCTCGAAGAGAACATCGGAGCCATGGCAGTCGAGTTGACGGCCGGTGACCTTCGCGATATTGATGCTGCCGCTTCCAAGATCAAGGTGGAAGGTACTCGCTACCCCGAAAAACTTGAGCGAATGACTGGTCTGTGATCAGAAAGAGGTAACGAACATGAGTAAAGAACCTACAGCAGCCCAGAAGATGATTGGTGACTTCGCGCCCAAGTTGGTTGATCTGACAGATCGTGTGCTTTTCGGTTAAGTCTGGGAACGCCCGGAACTCTCCCAGCGCGACCGAAGTCTTGCAACCGTGGCGGCGCTGATTGCGATGAATCGTCCGGATCAGTTGCGGTTTCACCTCACGAGGGCTGTAGAGACTGGGGTCAAGAAGGAAGAATTGATCCAGGTAATCACGCACCTGGCGTTCTATTCCGGCTGGCCCAACGCAATGAGTGCCATCATGATCGCAAAAGAGGTGTTCTCGAAGGCGTGAGAGCAAGGGGTTTCAAGCTAAGAGTTCGGTGAGGAGTGACATGGCAAAGCGAAACGATGCCCTAGAAGGCCGTCTTTCTCGAGATCGCGAAATTACGATCACCGTGACCGGTAGAAAGTCAGGACGCACCATCTCAATACCAATCTGGTTCGTGTGGGATGACGGCAAGCTGTACCTCTTGCCGGTGAAGGGCTCGGATACACAGTGGTACAAGAACGTGCTCGAGAACCAGTCGATTCGGATCGATGCCGGGGGCGCACAGAGTGAACTTAAGGTTGTTGCCGTCACTGACGCCACGCAGGTGAAGTCCGTGGTCGAGAGATTCCGCGGCAAGTATGGGACCAGCGGTGTGAATCTCTATTCGAAGCTCGACGTTGCCGTGGTCGGCCAGATGCGCTGATCCTGCATCATCACGAACGGAGAAGGAAGTCAGAAGATGCAAATTAAAAGAAGTGGTTCACAGCCTTCCGGCAAAGGACCGGCCGAGTATTTCACCGGGACAGTGCGCGTTGACCCGCTGTTTGACGCGCCCGATCCCGCGCGCGTTTTGGGCGCCAGCATTACCTTCGAGCCCGGCGCCCGAACAGCATGGCATACACACCCGCTCGGGCAGACGCTGATCGTGACGGCTGGGTGCGGGCGCGTGCAACGGTGGGGCAGTCCCGTCGAGGAGATTCGTCCGGGCGTGGCCGGATAACGGACAATCCTGAAGTAATCTCCATGTGATGGGCTCCCTTGAAAAGGTCCGCAAGTTGTTGGGACAGAAAGGATCAGCCCCGATCCTCTTTTCATGCTTGGTCGTAACCGCCACGGTCATGCTGACCTGTTGTCAACATTGCTCCTGGGCATGCTTTGTTCCCTGCGCACAGGTATGATTCTCCTGCGATGAGCTCAGCAAATCCAATTCGCCATATTTCCGATACCGCGCTGTGGGTAGCGGTGTACCGTGCAAAGGAGAGCGAGCGCGCTGATGCTGTCTTCCGTGACCCGTATGCGCGCAAGTTAGCGGGGGATCGCGGCATGCAAATCGCTGCTGCCATGCCATTCGCCCAGCGGCATTCTTGGGGTTACATTGCCCGCACCTGGCTGGTTGATCAACTCATCGAACGCGAAGTGCAGCAAGGAACGGACATGGTCATCAATCTAGCTGCCGGGCTTGATTCCAGGCCGTACCGGATGCAGCTTCCGGCTTCGCTTCGATGGGTCGAGGTCGACCTGCCGGACATGCTGAACTATAAGCAGGAAGTGCTCGCCGATGCATGTCCGGTATGCGCGGTCGAGCGTGTGCCGCTGGATTTGAGAGATACTGCAGCGCGCCGCGCGTTGTTTCAGCGGCTCGGGGGAGAAGCGAAGCGGGGTGCTAGTGGTGAGCGAAGGGCTGATCATTTATTTCGAAGCCGACGGCGCTGCCGAACTGGCTAGCGATCTGTCAGCCCAGCTCACCTTCCGGTTCTGGGTGACCGACCTTACATCACCCGCGCTTCTCAAGATGCTGCAGAAGGCCATCGGTAGCCCGCTCGTTGAGGCCGGTTCGCCGCTGAAATTCGCGCCGCATGAGGGGCCAGAGTTTTTCACCAGGTACGGCTGGAAGGTGGTCGAGACGCGTTCGCTCTTACAGGCTGCGGCCAAGTTGAAACGGCTGTCGTTTGGCATGCGGCTGCTGTCGCTTCTACCCGATCCTGGAGGCCGCAAGCCTGACAAACCGTGGGGCGGAGTCTGCGTGTTTGAGAACAGCGGACCGACTCGTTCTAGACTTACAACAAAGTAACAAGCAGCGTAAAACTATGGTCCGTCGATTACGGGAGAAAGCAGTTCCCATGAGTAATACGCCGAATACCGATCCTCGTACCGAGTTAGCGGCAAGCGCACTAGGCTGGCAAACTTTCGAACTGCACTAGCTCTGGATCGCACCACCTTGGCCTGGATCAGAACAACTCTCGCCATGGACAGTTTGGATTTGGGATGATTGGCTTCTTTCGGACTGTGGAGGCAAACCGGAGATTGACCGGATTGGGTTGCGGACGATGCGGGAGCAAGGCATCAGAACGCGCCGAGGTTGCTGAAGATGTGCAGGACCACCAACAAATCAACGCCAGAGGTACAGGGCCGATTCGCGCACGCTTTCGCCAATGCTTTCAATGTTCAGTTGGAAGGGCGCACTTGTTGGGCAATGCTCTTCTCAGCAATGAGTCGGGCCGATTGAGATGAAATTGTGATACCTCAGGAACAGTTGAGCCGGGGTTTGTTGGTATGAGATAAAATCTGGTCGCACGAGGTGGTGTTATGGCCGCTATCAACAGTCGCCGCGTACTCTGGGGCGCCTTGGCCGGAGGCGTCGTATGGACCATCTGGAGCATAGTCGTCAATCTGGCGGTACTGGTTCCTCATTACGCAGCCGCCCAGCAGTCGGGTGCCATGCGGGCGCAGCCTCGCTATCCCTTCTTCGTCGGCCAGTGGATCGTGATGCTGTTCGTCCTCGCCTATATCATTGCCTGGCTCTACGCTTCGGCTCGCACGACTCAGGGCGCCGGACCTAAAACCGCGGCGCAGATCGGTCTTTTCGTGGGATTCGCGGCTGGCTTTCCCAGCAACTTCGCCATGGCGACGTGGGCTCCGTTTCCTCGCGTGCTTCCCCTGTGGTGGATGCTGGAACTTTGGTTCGGTGCCATTTTGGCTTCGCTGGTAGCGGGTTGGCTGTACCGCGATCAGTAGCCCGCAATTTGTGGTCAGCGGCCCGACCATTTGCTCACCCAGACCGCACACAAAGGGGGCGGAAACAGCTCGACTGCGCGGGCGAGTCCTGTGCCGTTGTCTCGCAGGTTGACCGGGTTTTCCCGGCAATGGCAGTTTCGTTTAGGTTTTCCGGAGACGGTTTTCATAACTCGGCCGAATTTGAGTTAAGCCACAGGTGAGGAATCTACGATGACGGTATCCGTCTTCATCGGCACGAGCGTCGACGGCTTCATTGCGCGACCCAACGGCGATCTCGACTTTCTGCCGGAGGGCGGCGGCGAACCCCACGGCTACAACGAGTTCATTGCAAGCGTCGATGCGATTGTCATAGGTCGTAACACCTTCGAGAAAGTCCTGACCTTTGGAGAGTGGCCATATGGTGACAAGCGCGTGGTAGTCCTGAGTAGTCGCCCAGTGGACTTGTCCCCGGCCAGCGAAGGCGTTGTTGAACAGATGGCCGGGCCTCCGGTTGAGATCGTTTCGCAACTCGCTGCTAGTGGTGCCCGCCACCTCTACGTCGACGGTGGAATTACGATTCAACGGTTCCTGCGCGCGGGGCTCATCCAACGTCTCATTATCACTCGCGTGCCTGTACTCATTGGAGACGGAATTCCTCTTTTCGGCACCTTACCGCGCGACGTTCGGCTCCGTCACATAGTGACTCGGCACTATCCGAGCGGTTTGGTGCAAAGCGAGTACCATCTCGCCGCCTAACAATCATTTGGAGCTATCTCGGCGTGATCGCGGCAGGGAATCATTCATTTTTCACGCGCGCAGTTCAATCGCGATCCGTAGCCGGTGCTCGGACCATGAGTGACACTATCTCTTCTGTCCCGGGTCCCAGGGCCAGGATTATCGGTGCCGTTTACTTGCTTTACTTTCTGACGGCCATATCCGGCGAGTTGTTCATTCGCGGGGTGATTGTATCCGGCAACCCTGCGGCAACAGCAACCAACATCCTGGTGCACGAGCGATTGTTTCGGTTGAGTGTCGCGGTCGGTCTCATCGCGACTGCGTTATACATCGCCGTAACCGTCCTCTTCTATGGCTTGCTTAAGCCTGTGAACAAGACCGTCGCCTTGCTTGCAGCGTTCTTGAGCCTCGTGCGATGCGCTATTCAGGCTTTCGGCAGCCTCTTTAAAGCCGCCCCATTCGTCGTCCTCGACGGCAGTCCGTACCTCAGCGTATTTAAGCTGGACCAGGTGCAGGCCGCGGCGCTGATGTTTATCAACCTGAATGGCCAGGCCGCCTACATCTACCTGGTATTTTTCGGATTGTTTAACCTGCTGATTGGCTACCTCATTTTCAAGTCGACCTTCCTGCCTCGAATTCTGGGCGTGCTGATGGCGTTTTCCGGTTTGGGGTGGCTGACGTTTCTATCGCCGTCGCTGGCAAACTATCTGCTCATCTACATTGAGGTTCTCGGCATCGTCGCCGAAGCATCACTAATGCTATGGCTCCTGGTGAAGGGCGTGAACATTCCGAAGTGGGAAGAAAAAGCAAGTGTTCAGCGAGTTAGCGGAGGGTAACCGATCGTCAAAGAGCCGCGCGTCAAACAGAATATCCACTCTCGCCTAAGGGGGAACGAATATGACCGCAGCGGCAATGACGAAACGGATTGCGGAAGCCTCACCGCGTTTCAAGGCCAGGATGGCCGGTGTCCTTTTTTTTTCAGTCTCCTGACGGCAGGGCTCACCGAAACATTTGCTCGCGGCAGCTTGAATTACGCAGGGGGCTACATCGCGATCGCGGGCATGGCCGCTGTGACGCTGCTCCTCTATGACATCTTTAAGCCGGTGAACAGACGCCTCTCTTTGCTGGCGGCGTCCCTCGCCTTCGTGGGACTCGCCTTTGAGGCTCTTCGATTGCAGCCTCAAGGCTTAAACATCGCCCTGGTATTTCACGGATTCTATTGCCTGCTGATCGGCTACCTCATTTTCAAGTCGACCTTTCTGCCTCGAATTCTGGGCGCCCTGGCGGCGTTTGCCGGTTTGGGTTGGCTGACCTATCTGTCAAACTCGCTGGTAAGCCATCTGTCCCCCTACAATCTGGCCTGCGGCCTCCTCGGGGACGTGTCGGTGTTCCTATGGCTCCTGGTGAAGGCCGTGAACGTCGAACGATGGAAGGAGCAGGCCAGGGCAGCGTGGGAACGCCAATGAAATTCGCCGTCTATTAAAGGGCCATCCACTCTTAATTCAGCATGAATGAAAGAATCAATTTCGGCATAGTTGGCGGCTACGGTGCCACCGGGCAAGCGGTGGTTTCTGAACTTTCCAAGTCCGTCAATGGCGGTATCCTGATCGGCGGACGCGATTTCGCCAGGGGAAAGGCCTTGGCGGCGGAACATGGCAGTCACGTATCAGCGGTCCACCTCGACGTGCTGGACGCGCGATCGTTAGACGACTTTTGCCGCCAATGTTCGATCATCATCAACTGCGCTGGACCGGTTATGGTGTTGCAGGATCGCGTCGCACAAGCGGCCTTTCGCCGGCAGTGTCACTACATCGATCCGGCTGGCATGACGTTCGTAGCGGAACGGATGAGCGACAAAAGCAAAGAGATCGCAGATTTGGGGTTATCTTTTGTTGTCTCCGCCGGGTGGATGCCAGGCATCAGTGAGGTGGTATCGGTTTACGCCCACGCTCAGGCTACCCAGCAAATGGAGACTGTCGATTCCGTGGCGGTTTATTACGGCGACTCTGGGGAATGGTCGGTGAATGCTTTGCGAGATGCTGTCTGGTATGTCCGGCAATTGGGGATCCGCAGTCCAGGTTACTTTCATAAAGGCAAGTGGGCTCGCGTCAGTAGGTCAGCGGCTCTCTGCACGACCAATTTGGGGAGTCCGATCGGTAAGCGGCGCTTCGGCATATTTTTCACTCCCGAACTGAACGAGATAGGCGGCCAACTCAATGACTGTGATGTTCTGGCTTATTCCTACGTGTCTGGTTTTCGGACTATCCTGGCTTCAATTTTGATTGCCTTGCTGCCATTGCCCGAGGGTTTAAGTGTTCGGCTGCTCCGGAACGTGTTTCGCACAAATCGCCGGCTGCCCGTGGGTGGATTTGTCGTGGCTCAGGTGATTGGACGTTCCCAAGCACGCCAGCTGGCGGTCACGGTTCAAACGGTTTACGAGGCAGGGCGTGATTACTGGATCCATGGACTTGCAATAGCGACTGCTGCTCGCATGGTTGCGGAAGGGAAAGGAGTGCAGAGAGGCGTGCACTTTCTGGCTGATGCGGTGGATTCTAAGGCCTTTCTGACACAGTTGCGAACAGCCGGAGTTGAGCAGACCAAGAGTGTTGAGCCGCGCGAATAAAATCGTCGCACGCGCAGGAAACTCACAAACACTTCTCGATTTCTCAAATGAAAGCGGCGGGTCGAAACCCGCCGCATTCTTCGTAAGATGTTTAAACTAAACTACTTAATGACAATCGTGGAGGCGGCAGGAGTTGGACTTTTTCGCCGCACTGAAAACAAACAAGTTATTGAAAAATTAGGGAATCCAAAAACGTTGGACGCTCACGATTGGGCATTCCATTGCACGCGTATTGCACACACGAAAAAGATGCGACTCTCGCCGCGCTCCGCATTCAGAAAATCATTCTTGAACCGACGAACCATTCCCGATCGTTCCCGCGCTCCGATTGTTTGGATGGACAAGTCGCGTGAAGGCACGGATTGCTCGCTGTTGGCCGATCACCGCAGCGACAGGCTCGGGTTCCGGGATTACGTGTGGGTTGGCGATTTCACGCTCACAATCGCCCTCAATGCGGATATCGATTCGCTCGGAGAAGCGATGCCGCGTCAAGGCCGCATCACTTCTCCAACTCGATCTCGCTCGGTCGCCAAGTCTTGCTGAAGAACGGTTCGAGGGGGCTGTAGAAGCGGAGAATCGCGTTCCAGCCCTTGCCGGGAGCGGTCTGGATCCAGTTGCCCTCACTTACGCCCCCGGGCTTCTCTGGGCCGAAATACACGGTCGTCGAGCCATCGGGATTCGGCAGCGCGGCTGGAGTGGGATATGACTGGCTACCCGCCCTCGGATACCGCTGCGGAGTATCCAGCATGGACCGCGTCTGGTTGTCATAGACAGTGAATGACCAGAACTTCGCCGCCGGAATGTTCGGCGGGAGAGTTACCTTGTAGTTCTTGCTGCCGTCGAAATACTCGCCCTTTGAATCCATGAATATGGCGAGGTACTGCGACCCGATCTCGGTCAGACGCATGCACATTGCCGGAGTGATTCCTGTGGCGTAGTAGAAGAACGATGTCCGGGCGTTGAGGGTGCGATACCCGCTGGGGGGATAGGGCGTTATGACTCCACTAGGGCTGACCTCCGGTGGCGGCGTTTCGAAGGTGTAACCGCCGACGAAGAGCGGATTCATCCAGACGGGATTCGCCAATCTTTTACGTCCACTCACGTATTACACAAACGATTGTTGCGGCACTGAGATTCCGGCAAGGATTGGTTTTCACAGTTATAGCCTTCACTGGATGGCCTGTGCACCTACCTGTTTACCGAAAAGTAATTTCCGGATCGGCGACCATCGAGGCGGAACCGCCGTTCTCTGGAATGTTGACGGGTGCACAGTGCCTAACTTGAACCGGGCACCCGCCGAGCAGTTGTCATTCTCTATCCAATTTGAAGCGTCTGCCAAACGAGAAGACCTAACCACCAGAGCATGGCCAGCATCGCGATCAGCGCAGGCAACCTCGCAAACCCGTCAATTACGGGAATCAACGCGATAGCGCCCGCCAAAACCGCGCGGGCTGTGATGAAGGACCCAGGGTCGGCCCACCATTTCCGGGTTCTTGCAAGCGGAAATCCGCCCATGAGAAACCACTGAATGGCGTGACGATCATCAAAACTTTAACTTCTTATTTCGCCTGCGCCAGCCCCGCAACAACTGCGGCAACTTTATCGAGTATCTGGTTCCAGCCCTCTAGTTGACCGCTGTTTCTTGCGCTCTCCATGGGTTCATTTCCAATGAAGGTGAGTTTCGTCTGGCCGTTTCCGAGATCCTCAAAGATGGTCACGTCGTGCGCACCGTCTATGGCCTCATGTTCTATTCCTAATTGCGCAGGCTCAACCTTGTTTCCCTTCGAGTCCGAAAAGTACATGGAGGAAAAGATCTTCTCGTGCAGAACAATCTCGTGGTATTCACCCGCATTCCAGAACTCCTGCCCATCCGGCGTCTTCATGCAGCAGAGAAATTTTCCCCCAACGCGAAAATCAATTTTGCAAACGGGCGCAGTAAAGCCCTTCGGTCCCCACCACTGCATCACGTACTTCGGGTCTGTCCACGCCTTCCAAACCAACTCGCGGGGGGCATCAAAAATTCTTGTAACGACCATCCGCTCAATTTCGCTAACCGTGTTTTCTGCCATCTCTGACCTCCTCTTTCTTCATTTGATTTACAACTACATCCAGTTTGTCGAAACTCTCTTCCCAGAATCGGCGATAGCTGATCGCCCAGTCGCTGACTGTCTTAATCGCCTTGGGCCTAAGCGTGCACACACTCTCTCGTCCACGCTTCGTCTTGATTACAATCCGCGCCCGCACCAGGTAGGCGATATGTTTTGAAATCATCTGCTGCGAGAGTGCAAACGGTTCCGTCAATCCATGCACAGAGGCAGGCCCATGTGAGAGTCGTTCGATCATCGCCCGCCGGGTTGGATCAGACAAAGCCGCAAATGTTGTACCCAATGTATCCACAACCATATGGTAGTGGATCTTCTGTAAATGTCAAGTGTGAGTTTTTGCGATTCCTGATTTCCGTCCCCTGATATCTGAACCCTGACACCTGCGCTAATTCATGCTTCCCCATGAGCGGCGTCATCTCAGCTGGGTGCATGGTTTAGGAAACAGGCTTCCTCGTGCAATAACTCATTGACCTGACGATTAAAGTGCGCACCGCAACCTGCGAAGGAGCGCGAGCCGGCGGGGTTGAGGCGCTGGCATCAGGGGCCGGGGGAATGCGGATTGCCACTTGAACAGGTTCTGGATGTATCACCGGCTGCACGGACAGAACTCGGTTTTGACCCACCGTGACTCGCCAGCCGGGAAAGAGCAGAGTTCTGTGCAGATGATTGCGACCTCCCGACCAAAGTCCTCCACGGTACCTGTAAGTTCCCCGTAGGTTCTGAGCAATACCTGACAATGCGAGGAACGTCAATTGAGAGATCGCTGATAGCTGGTAATGGAGGCGGCGGAACAGCCAAAATCATAAGAGGTTGATTATAAGCAAGATAAATGCAGCATCAAAGGCAAACAAAGCGAAGTAAGTTGTTTATTATCAATGATGTATGGTGGAGGCGGCGGGAGTTGAACCCGCGTCCGAAAATGTTACTGGCAAAGAGACTACATACTTAGTCCAATTCATGCGCCGGAATTACCCGGCACTCTCGCCAGCCCCGCTCAGAATGGACAAGAAACG
>Ga0181526_10000578_pt1 | contig 38437 bp, 26 predicted proteins | sample PEATcosm2014_Bin_35_FD_119750 | JGI IMG/M metagenome (GOLD analysis project Ga0181526, IMG submission 119750) | Peatland microbial communities from MTU Mesocosm Facility, Houghton, MI, USA - PEATcosm2014_Bin06_30_metaG | ecosystem: Environmental > Terrestrial > Soil > Wetlands > Peat | place...
GCCCACTGTTCATCAGTCAGTTCCCAGCGGCCTGCCATCGCGTACTTGCGGAGATGCCTTGAGCACCCCCAGTTTCGCTCAAATCAGACCGCAGAATGTTTATGAGATAGGTTCTAGTTAAACCGGCCATTGTTACATGATCCCGATTCAGACTCAATGTACGGTTGGCCAACGATACATCCAAGATGCACTGCAACGGGACTCACGTATATCATTTCTTGGTCAAGTTCGAAGTTTGTTGTAGGAGAGCAGTGGTGCGGATCGATGGATACACGACTTTCCTTCTGGTTTGCGTGATTTTCGTTGGCATGCCAAACGAGCGCGCCGTGGCGCAGGGCGCGGCAGACACCCTACCTTTGACAGCCGCCACACCACGTGACGATTTAATTCGCTTATTCCAGGCCGAGAATGAGCGGGGAACCTCTATTTTCTATACGCAGACATACGGCCTGCGCGGCCGCCGTGTCGAATTGCATGGTTCTATCGTCGGCATGATACGAGGAGTTCAAGCCGACGGATGTAGGCTGAAGATTGAATCAGTGATCGATGATCGCTATTCGGGAAGCATCGGCAGAAAACTAATCGGCCAAACGCAGAATAGGTACATCATGTCGGTTGAATTCAAGCTGACGACGAAGATGGCAGCGAACCTGACAACCGTCAATGCCCGCCCCGTACGCCAGTTGAACGGTGACACGAATGCGGTGTGCTCAGGAGATCGGCAATGCCGTCTGACCTGGCTCAAACTGGTGGCCGACGCTCCGGTAATTCAAGAGACGGAGATAACCAACGATTTGGCGGGTTACGACGGAGATGTTAAGGATTTTGACGGATCGGTCGACCAATTCTTGTTGCCGGTGAGTTCCGCGGATGTTGGCAACGGACTCATTGCAAAAATGCGGGTCTTCGCCCAATCGTGCGGGCAGTGAGATTCCATTTCCGACCCAATCAAATCCGCTTTTGGTGCAGACTTTGGATTTCAGCCTTGGTTCTCGAGTAACCGCTAGCCAACGGTGCATGATCCAGATTTCGGCTCAATGTTCGGATGGGCGACGGCACGACCGTATCAACTTCTATAATTCGTAGTCATGCCACTTTACAATCAAAACGCGACGCTTCTGCGTAAAGTAAATATCGACAACTGTGTTCCGTTTATTATTCTTATCTTCGGACTTCTTGTTCCCGCTACCATGTTCGGCCAATTGGTGTGTTTGAATGGCGAATGCAGTTGCGATGACGAGAGAGTACCTCCCCCAAACCTTTCCGTTTCCCATCTCGTGCACGTGACCGGAACTCTCGTGGACGACGTCAGAGCTCCATTTGCGTTTGAGAACACGATTGTTCAGCTCCGAACTGCCAAGGACAAAGTAGTAATCGTCACAGTTTCGGTAGGCATGCAAGGGCGGTTCGACCTCGGTGTCGTTCCCGCCGGCCAATATCGTCTGATTGCGGCCCGACGTTGGGAGAATGGGAAGCTTTCGCGGCAGCCTTTGTTTGATCAGCCGAAGCCAATGACATGCTCTGGCGAAAGTGATTGCTCGATCACTGCAGTCCAGCACCAACACGGAACGGATCAAATGTATGAAGGATGCCCTCCGGAATAGAAATCGGGAATTCTTTGCTGCAATTTGGGTTTCGGTCGGGTTACCGGCCATCCGCCCTGACGTGAATCGAGCGATTTGCGGCCCAAACCAGGATCGTGTCCAGTTCGGCGACGATACAACCAGAACGCAATCTTGCCCCAGGTTTTTCACAGATCACGCGCTTGGTGTCGCGACGGAGCGATATGTGTTGTTCCAGTAGTGCCGCCTCTGTCCATTTGACGTTTCCGGTTCTTGACCTCGTACATAGTGGCGTCGGCAGCGGTCAGCAGGGCGTCTCTTGTGGCGCCATCCTCGGGATAAAGAGCAACGCCGATGCTGGCTGAACCCTTGATGACATGCCCCTCGATGATAAAGGGAGCGTCGAAGCAACTCTCGAGCCTGGTAACGATCTTGTTCAGGTCAAAACGGCCGTGCTGGAGCGAGACTAGGGCAGCGAATTCGTCGCCGCCCAGCCGGGCCAGCATGTCGCCGCCGAGCAACTGGTCATTCATGCGCGACGCCACCTCCTGGAGATAAATGTCTCCCACGTGATGGCCGAACGTGTCGTTGATCGGCTTGAACTTGTCGAGGTCGACGAAGACCATTCCGAAGATGCCGCTCGGTCCCGCCTCTTGAATCAGAACATCAAGGCGCTTGTGCAGCGAAAAGCGGTTGTAGATGTTGGTGAGCTGATCGAACTCTGACCGGCGGCGCAGATCGGAGTAGAGCCGCCGGGTTTCGATGGCCAGCGTGGCCAGCCGCGCTCCAATCGAGAGAGAGGCTGTTTCACGGGTGGAAGGCGGATTCTCCGGACCCCTTGCGGCAAAGAGCACGCCCAGCGCTGGGCCGGAGCGGGACTCGACATTCACACGGACGATGCGCAGATCGTGCGGCTCAGGCGGGCGATCTCCCACTATCGATCCATCGGCGACCTCGCACCAGCATGGCGCGCCATCCAGACTGAACGAGGCCAACTCCACGATCTTTTCGAGGATGTTGGGCAGCGGACGCGAGCCGTTGATGTCCTCGAGAATGTGGCTGCGTTGCCGCTCTAGGACGGCCTCGGCCTCGGCGCGAGCCGACAACGCCGAGGCTTGGCGTAGCACTTTGCGTTCCAGGGTCCATCCCCAGCCGCCGACCACAGCCACAACCGCCAGCAGCAGGCCGACCAAGAGCATGAGGTTGCGAATAGTCATCAGCGAGGGTCTTTTGACCACGACAACATCGTCGAAGGAACGCAGCAGGATATTGAATGACCCACCCTGGTGGTATGGATTGGATTCCCCGAGGATGCAAATGCCGGTGACGCGGACCCTTGAGCCCAACTGCACTTGATTCATAGGCAGCAGCTTGAAGCCATCGATACTCGGGTGGCGGTAGATGGCAGAGAAGACTTGCCCGTTGGCCGTCAGGACATACTCATCCTGGGAGTTCTCGCGGACCTCCGCCACCACCTGCCCTTCAATGGAGACCAGGTCGAAGATGTGCTTGCTCGCAGCCAAGTCGCCCACGTCCACCGACACAGGAGCGATTGGCGCGTAAACCGGGCTTTCCTGGATTTCGCCGCCGGAGAGGGCCAGGAAACCGGCATGCACTTCGGGGAAGCCAGTCGCGTCCACCTCTTCGCCGATCCGCAAGGGACTCTCAACTCGGGTCATGATCCAAAGGCTTTGCGCGCCGCTTTGAAGTACGATGGCTGAAGAGGGCTGGTAATAGGTAATAGTCCCGTGGACCCGCACTCTCTGACTGAGGTTCTTGACTCGATAGCCGGGAAAAATGTCGCCCATCCGTGTGACGGGGAGAGTCCAGGGACCAGCGTCGGCCCGCGTCAGGACCTTTATGCCCGCAGGTGAAGGAACGGCGAGAGCAACTCCGGTTTGTTGCATTTTGCCGTCGAATCGAGCCGAAGCGACGCCCGTGACCTCGACCTTCGCATCCAGCAGCCCCTTGAGAACACTCGAGTCCCGGCTATCAATGTACACATCGATCAGCCCCCCATCGGCAAGCAACTCCAAAGCGTCGCCATCACCCACCATATCGGCGCTGAGCACGGACGCACGGACTGTGACCAGCATGGAATCGCGCTGACCGTGGAGCAATTCATCGAAGGTGGCCGACACGGGCGTGGGCAGGTCCCCGTGATGGAGCAGGGTAACGCCGTCGGCGATTACGATGGGACGGAAGCTGTCTTGCGCTTTGCCCCGGACCAGAACGCGATCGCCGGCAGTCAGCTTGATCTCCGCGTTGGCCCACACATAAATACCCTCGCCAGCATCTTCGACAAAAAGTGTGGTCTCATTCTCACGCCTGTACGTCACTGTCGCCTCGAAGGCGACGGGCGGCTTATGACTGGCCTCGGCATTGCTGAGGGCGTGAATAGCGCGCAAAGTGGTCAACGGGGCGGGCCCCACGGCCCAAGCGGCCGAGCCCGTCGCCAGAATGACCGCAATTGCTAGAATCAGCCTCTTCATCGGACAGAATCCTGTCGATTCTACGTTTCGCTCTCCGTGTCTATACGACTATATCGGCAATCTGCGGACGAGTGTGCTGTTTTGAATGAAGAATGAGCCGTGAACCTGCTCGCAAGTGTCTTGATTGGCAGCGATTTGCGAGGAACTGAGCGACGAAGGGATTCTCTGCGCAAGTCTTCGAACTTTGCCAGTTTGCATAAGACTGAAGCGGATCGCGCTGTAGTAACCCCGTTTACACACAGATGGCTTTTGAATCCGTTTTCATACTCGGGACAGGGCTTTTGACGTTTGTCGATGATACAACGGGGGCCCGCAAACTATGGCGGTGTCAGGATTGGAAACGTGCCCCAAGGTGAATCCGTCACTCAATTCATACGGCTGTTGATCCCAATGACCAATTGTTTCAGTGATCCGTAACTGGGGAAGATTTTAAACATCTCAGGTTTGCGCCAGCCCCCGGGCTTTACAGCAAGGGGATACTTCTACGACCATAGTTTTGTCTTTGGGACTTTTGATCTGGTCATGTGGGTATTGACTCGGCCGTCAACACGGGCAGAGCTTCAAATTCCTTCAGTAAAAAGATATGCGTGGAGGCTAGACCGTGAAGATTACCAGAAGAAGAGCGCTCTCTCTGATTACTGGAGCGCCTGCGCTCCTTTTGTCCCGCAGTTCTCGAGCAGCAAGCACCATCCTCAACGCTGGCGGACGATTTGACGAAGAGCGTGCCGCTATCCAAGAGGTATCGGCGAATCACGATCTGGCCATCGCGCCGGGACCTTTCAAGGGGACTCGCCAGTCTCTTCGCGAATGGCAGGTTCCTGAATGGTATCGCGATGCCAAGTTCGGCATCTGGGCGCACTGGGGACCGCAGTCTGCGGTCGGATATGGCGACTGGTACGCCCGCAATATGTACATCCAAGGCCATAAGCAGTACGAGTATCACCTGAAGACCTATGGCCATCCGACGAAGGTCGGATTCAAGGATCTGATTCCGGCATGGACGGCTGACAAATTCGATCCCGGCCATCTGCTCAGTCTCTACAAGAAAGCCGGAGCAAAATACTTCTGCAGCATGGCCGTGCATCACGACGGATTCGATCTTTGGGATTCGCAATACCAGCCACGCTGGAACGCCGTTGCCACGGGACCGAAGCGAGACATCGTCGGCGCGTTCAAGAAGGCTGCTCAAGAGCACGGGCTCCGCTTCGCCCTGAGCGAGCATCTAGCCCCGAGCTTTCACTGGTTTTCCACCTCGCATATGAGCGACAAATCCGGCCCTCTTGCCGAAGTGCCGTATGACGGCGCCGACCCCAACTATGCCGATCTTTATCACGAACTGCCGAAGTATTATCCCTACAGCTATCGGATACTCAACGACCGCCAGGCGCCGGCTCAGTGGAAGCAGCACTACTTCAACCGGATCAGGGATCTGATCGACAAATACCAGCCCGACCTGCTCTACACCGATGGCGATATCTTTTTCGAGGAGTACGGCCTGGCGCTTGTGGCCAACCTCTACAATGTGGACTGCAACCGTCACGGTGGCCGCTGCGAGGCCGTCTACACCAGCAAATTGCCAAGCGACTGCGAAGTCGGAACGTGCGTTCAAGACTGGGAGCGCGGCGTGGCTGCCGGTATTTCGCCTAACCTATGGCAGACTGACAGTTGCATCGGCGAATGGCACTACAACCGCGAAGCCCAATACAAGTCGCCCAAGTATGTGATCGATCTGCTGGTCGACATTGTCAGCCGCAACGGGAACCTGATGCTCAATTTCCCTCTCCCAAACAGCGGCGAACTCGATTACGAAGAGCTGGTCATTCTCGATGAAATCACGAAATGGATGGAGATCAACAGCGAGGGAATCTACGCAAGCCGGCCGTGGAAAACCTTCGGAGACGGCCCGGTAGCGACCGCGTCGCCGTCAGGCGAAGGCACCCGGTTCAACGAGTCAAGCCGCAAGGAGTTGACCGCCGACGAAGTGCGCTTCACGACCAAGGGCGACACACTCTACGCATTCATCATGGGCTGGCCAGAGAAACTGGCCCTGATCAAACCGCTTGCTACCTCGAGCCCGCTGTCACCACCGAAGATCCGAAATGTGGAGCTCTGGGTTACAAAGACAAGGTGATCTGGACTCAGGATGAACAGGGCCTCACAGTCGTGATGCCGAAACAGAAGCCTTGTGAGTATGCGATTACCTTGAAGATCGTCTGAACCCCGTGTGTGCCCAATCCACAATTGGAGTTCCGCGTCAGTCGGAACTCAGATCTCCACGGCAGTGAGCTTCCAGGATTTCGGTTCTCAATTAGCGAATCGGCCGAAGCGTGAAGCGATCTTCCGGGAAGCAGCATCCGGAGTTCCGAATGTGTAACCGGCCATCCGCCGTGGCGCACATTGGGCGCCCGTTGGCCCAAACCCGGATCGTGTCCAGCCGACCAACCGACCGCGACCGTTGGGACGGATCCTGGCAGGTGCTTACCTAATGTCGCGCCGCTCACGAAGCGATATAGGGATTGGCGCAGGATCCTCTGAGTTCACTCAGGGAGAATCAAGCCCATCGCCGGATCTAACAGCGCAGCTTCGCGGTGGTCATCGGTTAACCGCGTCTTCCTATCCAACGCTGAAACTGACGAGCGGTCCTCTCTCGATCTTGTAGGCCGAATAGCGTGCAATGATCCTTTCTGTGACTGACTTTGCCTGCTCTTCTGAGATGTCGGGTAAGACGCAGACTCTTTGAAGACCGGCCATGCCGTACCAGACATATAGGCCCCTTGGCGAGTTTCGGCCGCCGACCGACCAGCCAATGCATCTCACCTCAGGAAAGGCGAGAGCAAGATCGCGCGACGAAGAGCCGCCCAGGCTTCCGTAAGCAAAAAGCCGCCACTCGTAAACGCGAAAAACCGTCTCATTCTGCTGCGCCCAACGAAAAAGCGAGCCTCCTGCCCCAACCAGTCCGAAGAAAATGAGGACGATCTTACCGATAAAGATGCCAAGCAGAATAACGGCAATGCCTAATGTGGGTCCAAGCGCCAGTTCAATCCAGCCGCGTTCGCATGTCACATTGAACTCCAGTGCTTCTGGCAGTTCATTGCATTTGAGTTCAGCGGTTGTGAGAGCTTTCATGGCACTCACAGTATAGCCATCTCGATCCAGAAGGGATTCCGGTGCCAACTCCGTTTACGGCTGACGGGCCGCCAGTACGCGGGCAGTTGGGTGCTCTGTCAGAATGGCGATACAACCATAACTGAGAATAGGCGACCTCTCAAATCTTGAGGTGGGAGCTGTGCGCTATCATGGGCCAAACCCAATCTACGGGTGGGAGCGGCTGGATGGATCGTGCGCATTCGATGGTGTTTTGCCTCCTCGGAGCTGTCGCGGCGGCCGCCGTCTTTGTCCCACTCGGCGCCAAGCGCAGAGCGTGGATTCCGCCTCTTGGCTGGTGGCTTTTCCTGATCGTTGGCTCAGTGATTTGGTTTTATGGCCGGTCCCACTCGACTGTGCCGTCATTCGCGCCGCGTATTTCAGCGATCGGCAAGGCTTATGACCATTCCGTACGACAACGCGGCAGCGACACTTCCTACGGCTTTCGATTCGTGCCGGATGGCGGCGGTCCCATTACCATTGAAACAGAAATCAGTCTTCCATACGGGGGTGTTCCCGCAGTTTTCAACGGACAAACCTTCCGAATTGTCTACCTCGACGACGCCAATAGAACACCGAAAAACGAAGCCATCGACATTGCCATCCTTTCGGGCGGGAATGCAGGCTTCCACGACTCTTTGGACGCTCGCCCAACCGGGAAATGCGCTGGTGGAGCTTGCGCAGACCGATTTCAGGCCGCTACTGCAAGGCCATCGTCCCGGAGGGGACTCCCGAACCGGCATTTGAATTGTTCTTGAATGAGTTGACCACTGCTCCGCTACCGGTGGAGATGCCTGCCACAGAGTTGTTAAAAAGAAAGACGTTCGACAAGATAATCGCCGACTCCGCACCCCAGGCATAGACCCCGCTTTGATTGTTCGCCGCGATCGAATTCGAGAGATACAAGCTGGAGGAAGGAGCGCTGGCATTGTTCACGTCGAAGCCCACGATATTGCCGCTTGCTTCGCTGTCTGAAATCGCGACGTTACTACCGCTGCCGTCGACGATGACGCCAAAACTGGTGTTTCCCAAAAAGCGAGAGTTGGAGATCGTGGCGCTCACGTTACCGCCGACAGACAAACCAATTGCCCCGTCTCGAACGACCGTGCCGTCGAGATAGAACTGAGTGCCTGAGGCCTGTGTCGAGGAATTCACAAAGATGCCGGCGATGGAGAATCCCGAAAGGGCGCAGTGCTCGATGTGCAATGCATAGCCCCCGCCGTTCACCACGATTCCAAGGGCAGCCGAAGAACTGGAGCGAAGCTTGAGATTGCGCAAGGTTACCGTTTCGCCCGCCGCTGCACTTACATTGATCGCGGCATCATTGATCCCATTTTGAATGACTGCCATTTGGTTGTCCCCTCCATCGATGGTGATGGAATGGGTGATGTTGATCGCCCCATAATTGCCCGGATCGAGAGCATCGATCTCGCCGCCCGCCGCGGTCTTTGCGTAGGCTCCTGCAAAGGTCTTGCAGGGCTGTGTGCGTGTACAGGGGTTGTTATCGTTGCCTGTGCCGGAGACCCAGGTCTGGCCCTGAGCGGCGCTGACGGCAAGGACGGAAATAGCGATGAAGCAGAGAAAAAAGCGGAGCGATTTCATGGAGGTCTCCTGTTCCCTCTATGAGAGGGCATTGTCGATGTCGGTTGGGCTGCGGTACTCACTGTGGTATGAGTACTGCGGCATTCCTGCACGGGAAAAAGGCGTCGGAGAGCGATTTTCTCTCTTCTGGCATATGTTGCGTGAGGCAAATGAAAAATGCCTCACGATCAAAAGACGGAAAAACAACTAGGCGGCTGAAGCGGCGGCACAAATACGACGGCCCCACACATTTCGCGTGGGGCCGTATTATGTTTCAGTCGTCTGCTAGTCATGAGCGGTTTGGGTTAAAGAGATGGTAGCTTTTCTTCCCGGCGGTTCTTCTTTAAAAAGGCGGACAACCCTATTCTTGCAGAATCGGGTCTAACCGCCGCTCAACTTTCTTTGGTGACCGATCTATCTTGCCCGGATACAATTTGTCCCTGAAGGCTACCGATCGCTTTGAGGTTCAATTCGATGCTTAGACAGGTGCGATTGTTTTGTCTGCTAATTCTCCCATGCACGCAACTGGTAGCGCAGGGTGTTGCCGTTCCGGGCGATCCGTGCAAGCCAGCGAGCACGCGAACCCAAGAGATTGGGTGCTGGATCCTGGCTGACAATCCCGTAGGTCAACTCACAAAGCCACAAGTGTTCTGGCATCTCGATGCGTATCCAACACGCCTTGCGGCGCAAGCAGATAAGGGCCCGCGAGGCACGGTTATCGAGTCGTTTGGCAAAGTGTGGTTGATGACCATCGAGGACGAGAACTGGAGATCGGCTCACGGTAATCGCGTTGCCGAAATTGGACCGCTTCCGATCGTTGCAGGGGAAAAGTACTCGGCTCAGTTCATGGAAGCGGACTTCACACCGGGAATGACTGCGCCTTCACACGTCCATTCTGGCCCGGAGGCCTGGTATGCGATCGGCGGCGAAACATGCCTGGAGACCTCCGATGGCCGCATGCAGATGAGCCGAGCAGGGGGCCCTGCTGTAATCGTTCCGATGGGATTATCGATGCACCTCACCGCCGTCGGCACCGAGCGGCGCCGTTCTATTGTGATCATTCTCCATCAGTCGTCGCAGCCTCCGACCACCATGATCCATGATTGGATGCCAAATGGTCTGTGTAAGTCAAACAACTGAAAGACGCGCCCGCAGCGTTGGCTGGTTAGCCGCAACGTCCAAATTGCAAGTTCCGGTCAAGTCACCGGCAAGTGGGCGTTGATCGCGGTTCGACTCTCTGGCGGTGACGAGGAGTCTTGGGACCACAATCTATGCGGGGCATGTTCCGCATCATTGCCATGGTGGTCACCGACCGCTCAGACGGACGGTTGGATCAGGGTACTGTGACCCTATATTCTCTTATGCAGGTGACAATGATCGATGTTGAAACGTGAATTTCAAGCCGAAGTCAATCAGTTGCTGCAACTGATCGTTCACTCTCTTTATTCGCATCCAGAGATCTTTCTACGCGAACTCATCTCCAATTCATCCGACGCGCTGGATAAGCTTCGTCATCTGACGCTTGTCGATGACGCATACAAGGCGCTCACGTTCAATCCGCGGATCGACTTGGAACTCGACAAGGAGAACAATAGCCTCACCATCGCCGACACGGGTATCGGCATGAATGAGGAGGATTTGATCTCGAACCTGGGCACCATCGCCCGCTCCGGCACCAAGAGTTTCCTGTCGCAACTCTCAGGGGACGCCAAGCGTGACTCGAATCTCATCGGCCAATTTGGCGTCGGTTTCTACAGTGCGTTCATGGTTGCCGATCGCATCGAGGTCATCTCCCGCAAAGCTGGTGAAGAAGTTGCCTGGCGCTGGGTCAGCGACGGCCAAACGGGGTTTGAAATCGAATCTGCGGAGCGCGATGTCGCCGGCACAACCGTGCTTCTTCACCTCAACGATGAAGGCAAGCAATATGCTAATAGCTGGCGCCTGCAAGAGATCGTTAAGAAGTATTCCAATCACATTGCCTTCCCAATTTTTCTTATTTACGACAAGAGCGAGTGGAACGCTGACGAGAAGAAATCCGTCAAGACCAGGACCACCGAACAGGTGAATGTGGCCAGTGCGCTCTGGCGCAGGCCCAAGAATGAAATCACAGAGGATAAATACAAGGAGCTCTACAAGTCGATTACCGGCGACTCTGAGGATCCTCTCTTCTGGTTTCACACCAAGGCCGAAGGAAGCCTTGAATACACCACGCTTCTCTACGTGCCTTCGAAGGCTCCTCTCGACCTCTACCAAGCTGAATACAAGGTTGGCGTCAAGCTGTACGTGAAACGCGTCTTCATTATGGACGACGCCAGGGAACTCTTGCCCCAGTATCTGCGTTTCGTTCGAGGCATCATCGACAGTGAAGATCTTCCGTTGAATGTCAGCCGCGAGATCCTTCAGCAGAACCGCATTCTCACGAGCATTCGCACGGCCAGCGTCAAGAAGATCCTCACCGAACTGAAGAATGTCTCAGCCGCTCAGCCCGACCAGTATCTCAAGTTCATCGCTGAGTACAATCGCCCCCTAAAGGAAGGCCTCTACGGCGACTACGCCAACCGAGAGGCGCTGCTCGATCTCATCCGCTTCAAGTCAACTAAGGTGGAAGGCCTCACCAGTCTCGTCGACGTGAAGTCCCGCATGAAGGACGGACAGAAAGGCATCTATTACATCACCGGCGGGGCCGAATCGCTGCTTCGTACATCGCCGCTGCTCGAGATTTACAAGAAGAAGGATCTGGAAGTTCTCATCCTCGATGACGAAATCGACGAAATCATCTTTTCAGGCATCGACAAATACGGCGAAATCGACCTCAAGGCAGTAAACAAAACCTCAACAGGCGAGGACTTGAAGGACGAAACTGAACCGGATAAGACCGAATCGCTGAAGCCGCTGTTCCTCAAGCTGAAGGCGTTGCTCGGGGATCGTGTGAAGGATATTCGCGTTTCCGTGCGCCTTGCAGAAAGCCCTTCGTGCATCGTTTCCGATGAAGAGGAACCTTCATTGCAGATGCAGCAGATGCTGCGTGCCATGGGCCAAAAAGAGATCCCTGCGCCAAAGCCCACGCTCGAGATCAATCCCGATCACGAAATTGTGAAGAAACTGCTTGCGCGCCTCGACGATGCGGTCGCGGAAGACGCAGCCTGGCTGCTTTTTGAGCAGGCGCTTCTTATGGAAGGCGTGCCGCTTCAGGACCCCAGCGTCTTTGTCCAGCGTCTTAATCGCATCCTCAATCTTTCCGTTTAGCGCCATTCTGTGGGACCTGAAAAACCTCGCCGACAACGCCTGTGCAAACTGGGCTGGTCCCAAGGCCACCGCCCGACACCGTTATTCGTGCTTTCCGAGTGCTGCACTCTTGCCTGTCACAGAAGTGCCTCAATTTGGATTCCTGTTGTATCACCGGCCATCGGCCGTGGCGCGAACTGGGAGCCCGGTGGCCCAAACCAGGATCGTGTCCAGTTGGGCGACCAACCGCCCGGAGCCCCAGAAAGGCTGGTATGGTGAAGCTAATCGGCTTGGCGGAAACTGCTGATCATTGGTTCGCGGCTGCACAGATTCAGCGCGCCGGATTGCCGCCAAGAGTTGGGGAATTTTCTTAATTCGAAAGGTTGCCCTTGCGAACTCTGACGGCGCTCCTAACTGCAATGCTATTTCTTCCCGCATCCGCCGCTCCACCGACGGATGCAGAGGTAACCATCTACTCCAACGGCAGTCTCGCCAGCGCTGTCTTGATGCCTGGCGAACCCAAGGTAAACCATGCGGCCTTTATCGGCTTGCTTTTCGATGGAGACCAGAAAATCGGATTCATTCAGCCTAACCGCTTCCTCACCCTGCGCCTTCCGACCGGTCAGCACACATTCTCTGCGAGCCTCAGCAGCAAGCACCCCGCCAAAGACTCACAGCTCCCACTTGTTTTGAATGCGGGGGAAAAATACTTCATTCGGGTTCAGGAAGAATCTAGAGGTGTTGTATTTGCAAGTGCTCAAAAGGGACGTCTCGATCTGGTGACTTGCCAGATTGCCCATCAGGATGCCGCCAATGCGAGTCCGACAGATTCCAAACGAATTGCACCCGAAATGAGAGATAAGATCATACCAACAAGATCGATGCCGCCTTGCGAGTGACCATCAGTCTGACTTTGTGAAAGATGAGTGGAAAGGGATCATGTCCGGCATGCCGACGATACAGGAGTATAGGTTTTTCGTAGAGGTCCAGAACGGTGCTTCATCCCCTACTTCGCGATCATATCCAGCATGGCTTTCACGTCGGCGGCATGAGGGCCGTCAGGGGCAAGAGCAAAGTACTTTTCAAGTGCCTCTCGCGTCTCGGGGGAAGCAATGACTTTGCCTTTGTCGATAGGAGAATCGGCAAAGAGATCTGACCCAAGGATGAACCAGGCATTGGCTCTGGTGGGGTCCGCTTGCACGCACTTGCGGCAGGCCGCCGCCGAATCATTTGTGTTGCCGATGTTATAAAGCACTGCGCAAACATTGAAGTATGCCAGCCCGGTGTTGGACGCGAGCTCAGCGGATTGGTTATACGCCTCGATTGCCTCCGCAGTGCGGTGGAGTTTAAGCAGCGCGTTGCCTTTCCCAATGTAGATCTGCGACAGGCCGTCTTTCCAGGCGCCGATTGCCTGATCTGTTGCGGGTTTTTCCTGCTGCGCTGCGACTAGGGCACGACCGTATGTCGCCAGGGCATCATCCGACGAGCCGGAATAGAGCTGCGAATTTGCCAGCAATTTCAAATTCAGTGACGTTGCTTTTTGCGCTACTAGTTGCTGCGCGAGGGTAATGGCGTGGGGCCACTCCTTTGCATACATTGCCCGGTTATAATCAGCTGTCATTGTTTCCGGATTGTGTTCGCCGGCGCCGTTGGACGTTTGCGGGGCAGCCTGCATGACGAAGAGCAATGGCAACAGAGATGCCGCAAGAGTTGGAATGGACCTGCGCACTGAGTACCTCCGTTCATTGCAAACGCCTAGGGCGCCTGCAACACATTCATTAGTGTCCCCTTTTCGGCACCGGTTTCAGGTAGTTGTATTTCTTCTGATATTGTAAGGCCAAGAAATAGTTGTTGCTGAAAAGGCCTGTTTTCGCGACGAACCTTCCGGGTGATTCACTACTTTGAGGGTCGCACCTGAATCACCTGCCAACCGCCGTGGCGCGAATCGGGCGCCCGGTGGCCCAAACCCGCATCGTGTCCGAATCGCCGACAAACCAGGTGCAACACCAATTCTGGAGCCTGCGGAGTTTCCCGATACCTATTATGGACTCGACGCAGAAAACACGTTCAGTCAGCGATTTGGCCTGTTGGCGTCATTCGTTAGTTGTGGTTGCGACAGATGTCATAGCAGTCGGCGCGGATCAACAGCTGCATGGATTCGCGTTACGGGTCGCCGCAAGGTGGTTTGCAATTCGGCGGTCTGATTACTGGATCAGCTTCAACACAGCCTGCTGTGCCTGGTTGGCCTGCTGCAAAGCGGCCATGCCGGTAGATTGCAGGACGTTGTACTGGGTCATATTCGCCACGGTCTTGCCGATGTCGGCATTCTGAATCGAGCTCATTGCAGAGGTAAGGTTGACAACGGTCGTGCCTTCGACGCTCACCGTAGCTGTCAGCCGGTTGATGTTCGCGCCGAGCTCGCCACGCTGGCTTGAGATGCCGGTAACCGCGGCGATGATCTTCGCAAGAGAATCGGCCGCTGCGGACTGCGAGAGCAGATTGCTCGTGGACAAATCCACCCCTGCCTGACCGTTGCTAGCGCCCAAATTTGCTTTGTTCAGCAATCCAACCGTCACGTCAACGTTTGTGCCGCTGCCTGTTCCATCGCTGGTAAAGACGTTGAAGTCGCTCAGGCCGGTTGAACCGGGCGGCACCGTTTCAATCAAGCCACTTGTGTCGGAAGTGATCGATTGAATGCCCGAGTTTGAGCCGGCAATGGAGAGGGAAATACTCAGTGCACCGGAGCTCGTGTCGTAATTGACATCGTAGTTGCTGGCAGCGCTGCCAAGCTGCGAGACGATCGAGGACGCCAAATCCGCCGGAGCCACCCCCGTCAGGTTGATCGTTGAAGAAGTATTGACCGGCGCCGTGCTTCCCGTGTTCTGCTGAAGCGTGCTGCTGGTACTGAACGAAGTGTAATTGTCTTGATTGCCCCAATTGAGGAGGATCTCCAAGAGCCCGGCGTTGGTGTCGTAAAAGACGCCATAGTCCGATCCCAGTGCATTTTGAATCGTCTGCTGCAGGTCGGATGTAGCTACTCCGGTCAGGTTGATGTGAGTCGGGGTGGTCACCGGCTGCACTGCGGGGGTTGTTTCGTAAGCTTGCACGTTTGTGGCTTTGACCGACTGGATTCCGTAGGCCAACTGGTCCCACCACATAGGGCTGACAGTGACTCCATTCGAATCCTGAGTGACCGAATAGTTCCACCACGGAAGCTGGTTTGACAGATAGCTCGCCAGCGTGGCCCCTGTCTGCCCGGTCAGGTCGATGTTTGTAGGCGCGTCCACCTCAGGTGAACCCGGCCCGGTTTCCTGCGCTGTGCCGCTGTTCGCCGAGAGCGCGGTGCCGCCAGCGACGGCGCTGATGTTGAGCGCACCGGAGTTTGTGTCGTACGTGACGTTGTAGCCCGCTCCAAGGTCATCTTGCAGAGTGGTGAGCAAGTTGGAAGAGGTCACTCCCGTCAGATCTACATTCTTCGTGACATTGGTGCCGCCTACGATCGGCGTCGTCTGTGTTGGGCTGCCGCTGAAGGCGATCGTCTTGACGCCGGCCGCTGTGCCGGTCGAGGAGATCGAGATGTTGAGCGCTCCCGAACCCGTGTCGTACGCCACGGTGTAATTCGATCCCAAAGCCGTGCTCAGTTTGCTCTGCAGGCTCGATGTGGACACGCCGTTCAGATTAACGGTCACCGGAGTCACCTGCGCGGCAACCGCCGGCGTTGTCTGCTGCAGGTTGTTGGTGGTTGAACTGATCGTGGTGCCGGCAGATTGAGCCGCGCCGGTCTCGCTGACGGTCAGCGCGCCGGTCGAGGAGTTGTAACTGACAGAGTAGATGGCCGAGTTCAGCACGCTCTGCAACGTGCTGAGCAGGTTTGCTGAGGTGACGCCGTTCAAGTTAACCACCGTGGGTGTCGATACCGGATTGACCACAGGCGTTTTCTGCTGAATGGCGTTGGAGCTTTGGGCGATCGAGGTGATTCCGGCGGTGCTGCCGGTAGACGAGATGCCGATGCTCAATGCGCCGGTGCTGTTGTTATAGTTGACCGTGTAATTCGACCCCAGTTGACTTTGCAGCGCGCTTTGCAGGCTGGTAGTGGCCACGTTGCTCAAGGTAACTGTGGTGGGTGTATTACCGGCGAAGCTCTCTTGCGTGCTCTGGCTGCCAATGGACAGTTGTTCACCGGCTGTCTTGCCCGCCGCAGTTTGGAATTCGTTACCGGAATCCGAGATCGTGTGGCCGCCGCCAACCGTAAGCACCAGATCGCCGTTGGCATCGATGGAGGCGGTCGTATTGACCCCGGTAGACGTCGTAATATCCTGGCTCAGTGTCTGAAGAGCCTGATTTCGCGTGCTCGTGTCGAGACTGGTCAGCCCGGCATAGTTGTTGAAACTCAGGTTGAAGGAAGTGCCGTCAGCCAGAATCTTGAAGTTTCCGCCCGGAGTGGCCCCTGCCTCCAGCGGATTGGCTGAAGTCAGAACCTTTCCGCCACCGCTGCTGACGAAGTCGAGCGATTGGCTGGAGCCAGCATTTGCACTTTTGATGGTCAAAAAGCCGTGGCTGATCGTCGCTGTATAGGTCGAACCGGTCGAAGGCTTCAGAGCCGTTGTAAGGTCGGCGGCCAACTGGGTGGCCGCTGCGCTGGCGGTTGCCGCATTGCTGCTGGACAATCCGCCGTAGTTGCTCAGGTTGAGCGTGGCCGATGGGATCTGGCCGTCGGTCTTCGCGGTGCCCGTCGAGTTGACGACAAGTGTGCCGCTCAACGTGGTTCCGGTGGTGATCGCGCTGGACACGATGTCCTGGGAGGCGCCGCTGCCGGAGACCGTAAACGCAACGTTCCCGCTTCCCACCGACAACTGCTCGCCGATATTGTATACCCTGTTCCACTGAGCGGTCTGGTTTACGAAGCCGCCCTCCTCGTTGCTCATGATCATCAGATTATTGTCACCCTCACCCGTCATCGTGGCGGTAAGAGTGGTGCCGCTGGCGCACTGCGCGGTCATGTCTTTGCTCAGTTGAAAGAGCGCATTATCCACCGCAATCGGGTCGCTGCTCGTCAGTCCCTGGTAATTGGCGCTATCTACGGTTATGTTTGATTGTCGACTGGCGCCGCCGTTGTCAGGCTGAAATTCGAAGGACATGGTTCCCGACAGCGTTACCCCAGTCAATGCTCCGGGCAGCCAGACATACGACTGCCCGGTCATGTCGGTGTTGGTTAGGTCTAATGTGCCGTAGGCGGGGTCGCTGGGTTGAGTCACCCAGGGATTGTACGTCTTGATCGTCAGCACGCCGCCGCTGATGGTCGCGGTATACCCGTTTCCGGTGATGGCGCCAAGCGTGTCCGTCAGGTACTCTCCCAACTGGGTTGCCCCGGCGCTCGCCGTCGCTGCGTTACTGCTGGAGAGACCCTGAAAGCCGGCGAGGTTGACCGTGCCCGTCGCTGTCTTCTGGGTCCCCGATTGATCAAAATTGTTTCCCGAAGGGTCAATGTAGGTGGAGTTGATGAGCAGCGTGCCGGCGAGCGGCACCCCGGTGGTGATCACCGAGGAGGTAATTGCCTCTGACGAGCCGGTGCCGGAAGCAGTAAAGGTCAGAGTTTGCGGCTGGGGAATGGTGGATGTCACGGTGACCGTTCCATTCACCGTATCGCCGGGTGCGATGTTCCCCGTGATGGTCGTGCCGTTATTGGTCAGCGTCACACCGTTCGAAGCGCCGCCGCTGCCTGCTGTGGTAGAGGTAAAGGTAACGCTGCCGCTTAGTGTATTTCCATTCCCCACGTTTCCGGTGATCGAGCTTCCGTTTGCCAGGCTCACCGCGGACGAAACGCCACCACTTGAAGGGATGGTGGAAGTCACCGTGAGGCTGCCGCCTAGTGAGTCTCCCGGCGGAATCGTCCCAGTAATCGTTGTGCCGCCTCCGCCGCTGGCGAGGCTTATCGCCGACTGCACTCCTCCGCTCGCCGACGTTGTCGATGTTACCGATAAAGTTCCGCTCAGAGTGTCTGCGGGATCGACGGAGCCGATCAGCGTGCCGCTGCCGCTGTTGACAAGGTTGATACTCTGCGCCGCCCCGCTTGTGCCGGGAACGACTGTCGACATGGTCAGACTGCCACTGAGCGCATCTGTCGGGTTGTTAATAGGGATAAAGACTGAGCCGTCGCCATTGTTGACCACGTTGACCGCGGATGTGACAGCATTGCTGCCCGAGGTTGTCGAATTAACGGTGATGCTGCCTGACAAACTCGCATCAGGTGTGATCGAGGCGATAGTGGCAAAGCCAAGATCCTGGGAAGAGATGCTTTGCGTCACGCCCGGATCGCCCGGAACATTCGTCGTCAGGATCAGATTGCCGGTCAGGCTATCTGCCGGATTGATATTGCCGCTCAGCGTAGTGCCGCCGTTGCCGTTCGTTAATGTGACGGGAGAGCTGTTTCCATCCGTAAAGACCTGAGTGCCATTGAATTGCGTGCTTGCGCCGACTTGGTCGATCTCGCTTAGGATGCTCTGATACTCCGTGTTGGCCGCACCGCGCTGCTGGGTGGTCAGCCCGCTGCTGGACGCCTCGGTGGCAAGGGTGACCGCGCGGTTGAGCAGGCCTGTCACCTGCGAGAGCGCCCCATCGGCGACCTGAAGAAACCCGATGCCGTTGCTGGCGTTGTTCTGGGATTGCACAAGAGCTGCGATATTGGCCTGGAGGCCGGCGGCGATCGAAAGACCGGCTGCATCATCAGCGCCGGAGTTGATCTTGAGTCCCGTCGCGAGTTGCTGGAGCGCCTTCTGCAAGTTCGCCGACGTCAGCGCAAGACTGCTCTCGGAAGCGAGTGCGGCGACGTTATTCAGAATGGTCAACGACACAGCGGACCCTCGTTCTGACCGCCTCGATTAGTGTTCCGTGTAGACCATGATCGAGAGGTATAAGATTTCCCTCGCCAGCGCGAATCTCCTGGCGTCAGGCACTCCCTTCTTTCCCTCCCCTTATCGGCATCCGCGGTAGGTGATTTCATGATTGCTGATACGGGGGCTAATGCACTTTACATCCGGTCGTTTCGTCGATTGATGCTAAATCGCCATAAGCGGCCAATCGGTGCCCATTTTCATTCAGGTGGTGTGAAGTTTTCTTATCTCGGCGAGGATCTTGGTGAGACGCTTTGAGAGCCGGAGCAGGCGATTGCGAACGCTGCCGTTTGGGAGAGAACGGCGGAACATTTCCATGACGTGCTGAGCGGCGATCAAGGCGTCGATGAGTCCATCGATGCCTGCCCGAACTTGTGCGGTGGATGTTTTGGGCTGTGGAGCCAGATGCCTGGGTTTGGAACGAGCCAACTGGAACTCACGTTCGAGATCGGTGAGGGCGACATCGACGTAACGCATGGTCATACCCGGATCGACGTGGCCGAGTAATTTCATCAGGACGGGGAAGCTGACCCCTGAGCGAAGCATCTCCGTGGCGTAAGTGTGTCTGAACTGATGGGGGACGATGCGAGTAGAGAGTCCGAGGGAGTGGCAGACCTGATGCAGGTAATCGCGGAGCTGAACCACGATCGCAACTTTGCTTCCGGGCCGTGCCAGCAGCCGCCCATCTGGAGGCAGCGGGTCGAGGGAGCGGAAGAAGCGCAGACGTTGGACGAGATCACGGCCGAAGACATCGATGGGGACCATGCGCTCGGTCTTGAGCTTGCCGAGGGGAACATGGATGGCCCATTGCTTCGGCCCCGTGGAGCGCAGACAGTCATAAGAGAGATCGGCGCATTCGCCGATGCGCATGCCAGTCGAGCGGAGCAGGAGGAAGACATTTCCGCCGAGATCGTTGCGGCGCATGAACTCCTGCTGGAGAAGTTGATCCTGCTCGGGGGTGAGCGGTCGTGGCAGAGTGTGAGGCGAGCGCGGGACATCCTCGCGCAGCAGCAAGTGGGCCAGTTCAGCGAGATGGCTGGTGCGAGCCAGTTCATGGAAGATGGTGCGCAGCGCGAAGAGCCGTCCGATGCAGGTTGCCGTGGCCAGAGGCGGATCCTGGGCGCGCAGGTGCGCCATCCATCCGAGGATATGAGGATCGCGGCGCAGTTGTTCGAGACGAGTAATCTTCGGGTGTTTGGTTCCGAGATAGACGAGGAAGCAGCGCACCACGATGTCGTAGTTATCAATCAGAGTCTCGATTCCGGTGCGCGGATCTAACCACCAAGCACGAATCCGCTTGGCCGCAGCCATCCGATGAACCCTTTGGTTGAGACCATGCCACTGCAACTTTGCTATACGTCGCAGAGATCAACAGCCTGGCGCAGACTCGCGAGCGGATCTCCGGCTGGCACAAACTCGTGCGCCACATACCCTTTGAAATCCAAGCCCGCGATCGCTTTCATTACTCCTGCCCAATGGATTTCCTGCTGGTCATTCAACTCGTGCCTGCCTGGAACGCCTCCCGTATGAAAGTGCCCTAACCAACGAATGTTGTCGCTGATGGTCTGAATCAAATCACCCTCCATGATCTGCATGTGATAGATGTCGTAGAGCAGCTTTACATTGGGTGAGTCGACTTCTTTGACTACCGATACACCCCATGCGGTATGGTCGGCCACATAGTCATGATGATCCTTGCCTCTGTTGAGCAATTCAAGATTGATCGTGACTCCATGATCCTCGGCGACCTTCTTTAGGCGCTTCAAACCGGTCACAGTGTTTCTTACGCCCTCTTCATCTGACATTCCATTTCGATTGCCAGAGAATGCGATCACGTTGGGAACGCCCATCTTCGCTGCCAGTGGAATGTTCTTTCGGAAGGCCGCTTCGATGGCCGCATGGTTTTCTTCGCGATTCAAGCCATTGGGTATTGTTCGTGTGAAGGTTCTGCAACGCTTTGAGCAAGGGCTTGTTGAACGGATGGCTGCGAAGTGTGAACGAATTCGCGAGATGTTGTGTCGTGGGTACAGTTACCGATGTTTTGGATGAATCTTCCCATCGGGCACTCACGGTGATGGCATCCTGCGCGAACAACAGGCCAGTAGCAGACACGGCAGCTAATATCGTGACCAATGTCAACCGAGACTCTGTGATCATCTTGCGTGATACCTCTCGCGAATACGTTCTAACATCTGCAAACGTCCAGAAAACTTGAGAACGTCGTTACGCCGTCCGAAGTCCGATGGCTGTGCTCGCGCTCCACAAACTCATTCACCACTTCCTCCACCACCCGCGGCATTCCGGTCGGATTCAAGCCGCCCACCAGATACCTCGTCGTCGCGGTCGAAATTCGAACAGCACGAAGATAGCGTATTCAGTGCGAAAACATCAGAGTTGCGTTATCGGAACGATGGCGGACGGTTTACTAGCGTACTGCCGCGTTCCGTGTTGGGCTGTTGGCCTGTGCTGAACTCCAGACGTGTAGTTCCGGGGCGGATCTTCTCGATTGGTAGCCAGGTATTGCTGAAAGTTTTACCGTTGAGAGAGACCTTCTGCACGTAGAATCCATTCCCCTTGCGGGCGATAATCAGAGTCCGGTCTCCAGAGAGCCATAAAGTTGCCTTGTCGAAGAGGGGCGTACCGAGCACGACTCCGCCAACGCCGGGAACCGCCGGGTAGAAGCCCAGCGCATTCCATACATAGACCCCCGAGGTTGCGCCCAGATCGTCGTTGCCGGGAATCCCGTCTGGAGTTGCCCTGAAGTCCTCCTGGTTGATGCGAGTGATCACTTCCTGGCTCTTCCAGGGCTGGCCGGCGAAGGTGTAAGCATAAGGAACGACAAAATCCGGCTCGTTTTCAATGTTGTAGCAAGGCTCGCCCCAGCAGCGCAGCTTGGTGAAGAACTTATCGAGGCGGGAAATCACCTTGTCTTCACCGCCGATTGCGGCAAACAGAGCCGGGTAGTCGAAGGGAATCATGAAGGTGTATTGGTAGGAATTGCCCTCTTGGAAGCCCACCTGCGAGGCCGTGTCCCATCCTAGATTGGCTTTGGGCAATACGCGATCGGCATCGAAGCCAGTCAACCAGCTTCCGTCACTCATGCGGGGGCGTATCCAGCCCGTCGCGGGATCGAGCAGGTTCTTCCAGTTCTCCGACTGCTTGAGAAAGTGCTTAAACTCCGCGGCGTGTCCTGTCGCTCTGGCAAACTGGGCAACGGCGAAGTCGGCGTTCGCATACTCGAGAGTCTCCGAGGCAGAGATTTGGTCCTTGTCTTGGGGAATGAATCCATGTTTGAGGTATTCATTGATAGCCACGCGCTCTTCTCCGCCGTGGGGCCCAGGCGTGGGGATTGTTCCGGCTTTCACCATGTACTTGAAGGCGGTTTCACTGTCGAAGTTGCGCGCACCGAAGGCATAGGACGAGGCCAGCACGATTACCGGTGAATCTCCGCCCATCACGTATGTAACGTCATTGCCGGCTGGCCATCGGGGATAAATGCCGCTCTGCACCGCGTCGTTGACCAGCGACTGCATCATGTCGCTGGCGCGCTCCGGTTCAAAGAGAGCCTGCAACTGCACGGTGTTGCGGTAGATGTCCCAATCGGAAAAGTTTGCATACTGGGCCCTCTGTCCTGAACCAGCCAGCGCATGCACCTTGCCGTCAAAGCCCGGATAGTTGCCGTCCTCGTCGCTGAAAAGGTTCGGCGAGAGGAAGGAGTGGTAGACGCCGGTATAAAAGATCTTGCGCTGATCGGCATTGCCGACCTCGATGGCCAATCGGTCGAGCAGCGCGGTCCAACGCGTCCGCGCGCGGGCGTGTACGGTCTCGAAATCCCAGCCAGGAACCTCCTCGTCGAGGTTGTTGCGCGCAGCCTCTTCGCTGACGAAAGAGATCCCGACCTTGTACTCGATCTCGCGTTCATTGCCGAAGTCCAGCCAGGCGCCGGTGTGCTTGCCTTGGACCGATCTCTTGTCGCCGAAGATGGTCTCGTCTTGCCAGAGCGCCGAAGATTTGTAAGGTTTGTTGAAACGGCCCGCAACATAAACTTTGTAGTGCGATTCCTGTCCGCAAAAACCGCCCGCCGCCGAGGCGCCGGCAAAAGAAGTATCTGAATTCAACTCGATCTGATTGCCGTATGCAGCACGGCTGTTGGGGTCGCCGCCCACCGGAGGTGCATACAGGTTGGCGCTCGATCCGGCGTTGATCAGCAATCGAGAGGCCGCGCCCTCGGGAAAGATAAAACGGGCGATTCCGGCGCGCTCAGCCACTGTGATTTCGACACGAATGCCATTCGCCAGCGTGACGGCATAGTAGCCGGGGTGCACCTCTTCTTTGGAGTGGTCAAATGCGGTGGCGTACGCGGCAACCTCCTGCCCGGGAACGGCAGTGAGCGCGCTCGATGTGGGCAGCACGGCAAAGTCGCCATAAAGCGGACATCCTGCTCCGCTGATGTGGGTCAGGCTGAAGCCCTTGATCTGCTTGTCGTTGTATGAATACCAGGCGTCGTGGTTCGTATCCGGGCTCCATTGCATCATGCCGAAGGGCAAAGTCGCGCCGGGAAAGGTGTTTCCGCCGCCGGCGGTTCCGATCAACGGATCGACCGCGTCGTAAGCCAGAGTGGTGGATTGAGCGGAAGCCGCAATCGAGACCAGCAGCGAAAGCGAGACCAGGGCAAAGCGCAATGCGCGAACAGATCGCATGAATGGAGTCCGTGGCGAAGGAGCTCACAGTTCTTGTGGCTCGATGCGACACTGATCTTAAATCACTGAGGCCAGGGCTGGTTGAGGCAACACGCGCGCTGTGCGCCTTCGCTGGTAGACCTCGATGGATCTCAGCAACGCTGGAAGCTCCTTGGCGTCGACCCGTACGAGGTTTGTCTTGTGGGTTGGTCTCAAGACATCGGCCGACCGAATCTCGCTGGCCGGGTTGCGTTTCGCGTAGGCGATTAAGGCCACGTTGCGAGCCAGCCGGTCAAGGCGGGCAATCAGCAGGGTAGCGCGGCGCTTTGGGCACTCCTCAATGGCGGCAAGTAGTTGCGGCCGGTTCGTATACCGCCGTCTGCAATCGATCTCGGTGAACTCGGCCACGAGCTGGCCGAGTTCGCCCGACGGGCGACGGCCTGACGCTCCGCGTCAAGGCCCAGCCGGCTCACGCCCTTAATCACCACCAGGATATTGATAAATTGCAGACAACCGTCTTTCGGAATTATTTGCCGAGCGCGTAGCCGAGCAGACGTTGCATCTCCCCGAGCTTCTCGCAGTCCGATTTATTCGAAGCGAAGTGCGATTGTTCCCGGGAGTTATAACAGCGGTAGAGAGGAACCGTCTCTTCCTGCGGACTGGTGTAGAGCCAGCCGGCCGTGCGCAGGCGCTGGTATTCGCGCGCCGTGCAGAAGCCTTTCTCGGCAAGCAAATGGTCTGGATGTCCGGGGCGCTGGCTAACGCAGTCTTCCAGCTCAACTGTCGGCTTGCCGCCCGCATTCGCAACAGTCAACAGATAGCCTGAGGTCGTCTCCAGCTTGTAGGCGCTGCCATTGACGGGCGGTGCAGCAGCCGTCGTGGACCAGCGGTCATGCAATGCCGAGTTATACCAGCGTGCCAGCAATACTCCAACCTGCGGGGTAACAGGGTGGTCTGACAGCGAAACAGTTACATCGCGAAAGACCAGATACTTTTTGTCTCCCCCTTCGTACGGCGGCCAATAGGCATAGACGAGCATCCAGGAATTCGAGAGTTGATTGCTCCCTGTTTTTGCATCGAGGATGACGGCGTAGCCAACCACCTCGGATGGATCGGGACGCTTCCAGATTCCAGGATCGAGGACCATAAGCGGTTCTTGCAGGCCTGAGAAGGTCGTGTGGTCGCTTGAGAAGTAAACGCCCTTGTTACTGCCGCCCTGAAAGCCTGGAAGAATCGTTTCACTCGTGGTTGTCCAGTATGCAGCGCTTGTGTTCAAACCTCGCCCTTTGCCTAATCCAAGATTCAAGTTTGTTGCATCGCCGCCTAGACCGGGCTGACTCCACTTGCCCTGGTGGAACTTCATCCACTGACCCGGACCTGGATTGGAAGTCGGCGCACGCAAGGCAATTGCCGCACGATCTCTCGGCCGTCCGCAATAGGCGTAGTAGTATCCATCATGGCCATTCACGAAAGTGCAATCTCCCTCGCCGGTATTCTTGTTGGCGGTAGGCGCATCGGTCCCTGTAATAACTTGGCCAAGATCTTTCCACGTCAGCCCATAGTCCTTTGAAACGGCCATGGACATTGATTTGTGCGTTTGTCCCGCCTGATACCGGCAGGCCGTCTCGTCATGAACGAAAGCAAGAACTGTATTGCCTGTCAGTTCGACGTGCTGAATCCACTGACCGCAGGAGTCATAGCTGCCGGGCTTGCCGGGAGTCAGCACCGTGCGCGCCGGACCGTTCATATCCCAAGGCTCGGATCCGTCGATAGCTCGCGTATCGCCATGCGCGTCGAAGCCACGAAAATGTCCGTCGGGCAACTGCAGTTCCGAGAAGGTATTGTCCGCGATGTCCGCAGCGGGACCGCGCTCAACGCGCGGCAGGCCCACGCGAATGCTGATGCACTCGTGGCAAACGGAAGTCGGGGACGTTTTGGTTTGTCCCTTGGCAAGTGGCACGCACGGGTTCAATCCCACCAGCACCATCATCAGAACGTGCAGAGGCACAAAAGAAGAAATTCGCGGCACTTCAATTCCCCTTCTCTTTCGAAGCATGGCAGAGCTTTACACCTCAACCTATCTGCTCACCACATAACCGAGCAAGTGCTCCATGGTTCCGAGTTTTTCGCAATCGGACTGATTCGAAGCGAAGTGTGAATGATCCTGTTCGTCATCACATAGGTAGAGAGGTACTGTTTGTTCCTGCGGAGCGCTGTATGCAAAGCCGGCGGTACGCAGGCGCTGGAAATCGTGCGCCTCGCAAAAGCCTCTTTCGCCAAGTAGATGATCCGGGCGTCCCGGCCACTTGCTTACGCAATCTTCCAACTCTACTGTCGCCTTCCCACCTGCATTTGCTATGGTCATCAGATAGCCGGAAGACGCTTCCAGTTGATAAGCGCTTCCATTGACCTCGGGAACCGCAGCCGTAGTCGACCAGCGGTCATGCTGAGCCGGGTTGTACCATCGAGCCAGCAGCATGCCGACCTGCGGCACCACTGGCTCGTCGGCGATAGTAACATCCACTTTACGAAACACCAGATAGCGCCTGGTGAATCCTTCGTTGGGCTGAACGTACATGTAGGTCAACATCCAGGAATTTGATAGCTGATTGCTCCCCGTCTTGGAATCGATGAGATCCGAGTACGCAAGAACCTCGGATGGGTCTGGACGATTCCAACTTCCTGGATCAAGCGTCAGGAGAGGCTCTCGCAGATTGGTAAATGTCGTGTGGTCGGTCGATAAATAGACTGCCAGATTGCTTCCGATGCCTCCCAGTACGATCGTTTCTCCGGTTGTCGTCCAGCGGGCAACGCTGTTGTACAGGCCTCTACCATGTCCCAGTCCACTCATCAGATTGGTTGCGTTGCCGCCTAGACCGGGCTGTTCCCACCTCCCTTGAAAGAACTTCATCCACTTACCTGGGCCCGGGTTCGAGACCGGCGCTCGCGCCACAATCAATGCGTTATCCAATGGCCTGCGGCAGTAGGCGTAGTAATAGCCGTCCTTACCGTCAACGGCCGTGCAGCCACCTTCTCCCGCCATCTTGTTGGGCGTGTGAGGATCGTTGTTGTTAATGATTGTCCCCAGGTTCTTCCATGTCAGACCGTAATCGGATGAAATGGCGAGAGACGATGACAGGTAAGTCTGGCCATGGGCCGCATAATTGCAGGCGGTTTCGTCATGAATCCAACCGAGAACGGTGTTGCCCGATAACTCGGCATGGTGCAACCATTGTCCGCAGGCATCGTAGCTGCCCGGCGCTCCACGGCTAAGTATCTTTCGCAGTGGACCTCGCATGTCCGCCGGATAGTGCCCATCGATCGCAAAGGACTCTCCGGCAGAGGTGAAGCCGCGGAAGAGCCCATTGGGAAGCTGAATCTCCGAGAAGGGATTGTCGGCGATCTCTCCGCCGGGGCCTTGCTCGATCATCGGCGCTCCCAGGCGAATGCGGATGCACTCATGGCAGACAGTCTTTTGCGAGTCCGCGGTCTGCCCGGAGGCGGATTGAGTGAACGGAATCAGAATAGGGATGAGTAAAAGGAATAGCTTCGGCATTGGAGTTCTTTCAAGGTTCGCTCTTCATTCGGTTAATGAATCACGTTGTCTTAGAGCATTTTCGGACTTACTGTAGACTTCCGTGCCCCATCCATTCCGCGTTTTTCTGCGGAATGGGTGGGAAACCTACGAAGTTCCGGTCTACACAATTCCCAAAAATGCTATAGACTTTGACCTACTTGCTCAGCGTGTATCCCAGCAGCGCTTCTTTGCTGCCCATCTTGTTGCAATCCTCCACATTGGCGGCGAAGTGGGATTTCTCGGTTTTGGAGTAACAGAGGTAGAGTGGATGCGTATCGGGCTGGACCGACGAGAAGATGAATCCAGCGCCGCGCAGACGCTGGTAGCCTTGTGTTTCGCAAAGACCCTTTTGAATCAGAATGTGGTCCACGTGTTCGGACGATTGGCTGGCGCATTCTTCCAGTTCGATGGAAGCCTCCTTGGGATCGGGCGCCGTCATTATGTATCCGAGTGGAGCAATCATCTTATATGCCGTATAGTTGCCCGGCACTGGGGCTGTGGTGACCCAGTGATCGTGCTGGGCGGCATCGTACCAATGGGTCAGCATCTCGCCCACTTGCGGTTCGTCCGGCGTGCGCGACCAGTAGATATCGACGGGCTGAAAGACGAGATAGCGCTTATTGAAGCCGTCGCCAGGGTTCAGATACAGGTAGGAGAGCAGCCAATGGTCGCCGAGCTGGTTGAGTCCCGTGTGGGCATCAATGGCGACGAAATACGCGTGCAGTTCAAGGCCGTTCTTTCGGGACCAGTCGCTTGGTTCGGCCAGCATGAGCGGCTGCGAAAACGCGGGCGTAAAATGCAGGCGGTCTTTGGAAGCGGCAAGGCCGATGCCGCCTTTGACCGGGTTCAGGGCGATGGTTTCTCCAGTGGTTGTCCAGTAAGCTACGCCCAAAGCATCGGCGGGAGTTGCACTGCCTCCAATGCCCGGCTCGCTCCAGTTCCCATCGAAATATCGTTTCCACTTACCGGGATCCGGATCGGAAGCGGGCGCGCGCGCAATGAACTTGTAGCCGCCACCCCAGGGATGACCGCCGTTATGCAGGCAATAGGCGTAGTCATAGCCATCCTTATCGCGGATCACCGAGGGGCAACTGTCGCCTGTCTCCCTGCCCACCACAGGTGGATCGTTGCTAGCTATGATACGGCCTTCGATCTTCCATGTTAGCCCGTAGTCGGCAGAGGTCGCGATAGTCATGGATGCGTGGGTTTGACCGTTATTCGAATAATGGCAGGCGGTTTCACTGTGGACCCATCCGTAGAGAGTCTTGTCCTCCAGCTCGACGTGCTGAATCCACTCCCCGCAAGCGGACGGGCTGCCGGCCGGTCCAGGCTTCAAAACCGTGACAGCCGGACCGCTCATTTCGTATGGATGCTTGCCGTCAGTGGCCAAGGTTGCCGCGTTGGCGGTGAAGCCGCGGAAGCGACCGTCGGGCAGCCCAACTTCAGTGAACCAGTTATCGGCAATGTTCGGGGCTGGCCCGCGCGCGACAAGCGGCGTTCCTATCCGGACGCGCATAGCCCCATTGCTCGCGGAAGCGGTTCCCGCGGCGGGCGGGGCCTGAGCCACTACCGTTCGCGCGGTGGCCAGAGACAGAAACAGAGTCAGAGCAACGACAAAAACACGGATATTGTCTTTCATGGGAGACATTGCTTTCCTGTCGCGTCACATTGATTTTTCGGTCGATCGTGGTCATTTGCCGAACGCATGGCCGAGCAGATGTTGCATCTCGCCGAGATTCTCGCGGCCTGGCTGTTCGAAGCAAAGTGAAAACGATCTTGAGCGCTATTGCAACGGAAGCACACGCAGCGACTTCACGTACATGTGGTGTCCCTCCGGGTGCTCGGGTATCTTGCCCGCATAATCCATCAGCGCCGTTGAAAAACGAATATCGGCTCTTCCGTGAATGGAGTTGCTGGTGCGAATCGCGGCCGCGGGCTCGCCGTCGACCTCGTAAACAATATCGGTCGGCGTCCATAGAACGCCAATGTCGTGAAACTGGCTGTAGAAATAGTGGCTGAAACGACTGTCGAATCCAACCGCTGGCGGGAAACTTCCATTGATCTTGTTATTGTTATGCAAAGTGATGCGGCTGATGTTGGGAAAGTGCAATTCGGCTGCGTCGATTTCGAAATGATCTTCCGTGACCAGCCAGAAGGCATTGTTTAGGCCGTCGATATCGGCCGTCTTGATGGTGGCTTCATAGAAGCCAAAGCCATAATGCTGCTTGCTGATGATATAGCCGGTGGACCATTTGGCCTTGCAGTCCGTTGCAATACGCGTTCGGAGTTGCAGCCCGCCAGGCGTTGCCACGACATTATCCGGACGGCGGCAAGACTGCAAGTAATCGTCGGACTGGAACAGCCAATCTGCGCTCAGCACTTTGGGATCGTTAAAACTCGTGGCAAAGACCGCCGAGACATTTCCTGAACGATAGGACGTAATCGCCTTGCGATCGGCGTCCGTTACTGGACGCCGCACACCCCACGGCTGGTCGGGATTGCCCCAGGTGAGTTTTTGCAGTTTTGCCTGCTGTGCAAACGATGGAGCTGACGACGTTGCACCGGCGACGAGCCCAAGGACCAACATTGAATAGGAAGCAAGCCGGTTGAAGACGATTTGAAACATTATCGATTCTTCTCCAGAACGAAATCTGAGATGGCTCACGCAGCCTGTTGCGATCGAGTGATTCGAGGCTTAAAAATGAGGGCGGGACTTTCCCATTATATTTCCCAAAGGGGCGATGAATCGAGCGTCCGCCCCTTCGGAAATCCTCTTCACACCTCCAAACTATTGAAGCAGGATGAAGTTCGCAGCCTGCGGGGAGTCGTTCACGATGCAGATAATCCTCGTGGAAGTGTTGACCACGCAGCTATCTTCCTCGCTGCCGCTTCCGATCAGCAGGCCACCGTAGGCGGTAGCCAAGGGGTCCCATTGATAAGCCAGAGACTGCGGTTGGTCAAAGGCGAAATAGCCCACGCCGCCGGTTGACAAGCCGCCCGTAACATGGCCTGCGCTGTCCAGGTCAAACTCGCCCTGGCTTGTTAGCCCTGGCGTTGCAACCGTCGCCTCGCCGAAGAGGTAATCGCCCGCAACCGCCGCATCGGTGAATGTGGTTTGCGTTTGCGCGTTGAAATATCCAGTTTCCAGATAACCGTTGCCTGTATTGAGATCGAGTTCGAGGGCGTTGTTGTTTCCGGTGAAGTACAAATACCCTAAACCGCCGGCTCTGGGAGTAAAGGTGGCGCGGCCGAGGTTATTTTGATCGAAGGAGACAGCAGCCGCTGGTTCAGCGCCCGAGACGCTGCCAAAACCTCCGTTTGTGTTGCCGTAGATTTGATTGATGGTGAAATTTCCAGCACCGTCAGCGCTTCCCTGTTCGACCCAGGAGTCGTAACCGGAGACGCTGCCATTCGAGTATGCTCGCCCGCTTCCGTAGGAGACGATCGTTCCACTGAGGCTGGCATCGGTAAAGGAACTCTTCGTCTGCGGATTCACGCTGCCGGTGAGCAGGCCGCCATTGACAACGGTTGCAAGCCGGTAGATCTGAGTTGAGTTCACAATGTAGCCGACATCTTGCGTGGCCGTCTGGCTGTTCGACAGATTCAACGTTTCCGTGAAGCGCCCGGTGGTGGGATCGGGCACGGTGTAGCTTCCCGTGAAGGTGTAACTGTCGTCGGTGGTTGTAGGAAGGATGAACCCATCCGAAACGCCGTTTGTAATCTGACCGCTCGATGCAGTGAAGCGGCCCACGTGCGCCTGAGGCGCGCCGCTGGAGGTTTCGCCGTCCATATTGTAGGCAAAGTTGCCGTCGAGGGTGCTGTCGGTAAAGTCGCTGGTGGTGGCTGGATAGCAGATGCCTGCGGAATGTTGGGAAGAGGGGGAAACTCCTTCTCCTACATCGTCGACCTCGACCAGGCGGGCGCGCGTGGCTGTCGGTCCGGCAAGATTGTTCAACGCAATCGCGTAGCTGTTCGTGATGGTGGGGCCACCGCCCGTGGCGCCGCCGCCCCAGACGATATTGGCTGTCAGCAAGCCATTGTTATCGGAACCGATGGAATAGGAACCCGTGAGCGTGCCTGTCGCGGCTGAGGCAAGGACACGGCTATTCTGGTCGATAACACCGGATGTGATGTTGCCTTTGCCATCGGCCTGGAAGCTGGTAAGTTCCGCCCAGCGCGGGCCGCTCACCTCGCCGCTTACGTTGAGGCCTCCGTTGATGCTGCAAACCCAGGTTCCGCTGAGATAGCTGTTGTGCGCTGCGCTCTCGGTGGGAGTGACGGTCACAGCATGCGGAGCGCTGGCGGTCAGAGGCGTTGCCGTGCCGGAGTCGGCCACATCGACGGTAAGATCGAATGCTCCCGACCAGTAGGGCGCGGCAGATGGACCTGTCAACAAGCCGCTCGACGAGAGGCTCCATCCGGTGGGCAGCGTGGAACTGGAATCCACAGTCCATTTGTAAGGGGCGATACCTCCGCTGGCGGCTAACTGCACAGAAAACTCTGTTCCCGCCGTGCCCGTCAACTGGGCATCGGTTGTAGTGATGTCCAACAGGGCCGGAATGGTTAGCGTAACTGAGTTCGATGCGGCAGCGTCCGCGATGGACGTGGCCGTCACGGTCACAGACTGCGCGGCGACTGTAGCAGCGGGCGCTGTGTAGGTTGCCGCACTGGTGGTGGTACTGGAGAGCGTACCGCCGCCGCTTACGGTCCAGGTTACTCCGCCGTTGTTGACGTCATTGGTGACGGTTGCGCTCAGCTTCACGGCATCTGTCGCATCGACTGAAGTGGCCGAAGCGGTTACGGAAACGCTGGGCATTGTGGTTGTAGACGAGGAACCGCCTCCGCAGCCCGAAAGGAGGATCGATGCCGCGATGAAAACGCCGAGGGTGAAAGAGAATTTTGAGAGCATGGACACCCCACAAGATTGAATTGCCTTCAATCTGATGTGGAATGGGGAGTGGATTTGTGACAACAACCATAAGACTCTCGAAGAATTCTTTTTGGGCGAGCTTCTTGCGAGCTATTTCCGCAAAAATACAGAGCAGCAGTGTTATTCCCACCCGCCTGAAGCCAGGAAACCGGCCCAGTACCAGGGATGGGTGCTCTTGCCGGCGGCGCGGCGGGCGAGCAGCAGCTTCCGATCCGCATTCCACACGGCGTCGGCCGTTGAAGCATGAAGGCCCAGGCGCTGGAGATAGAGTTCATGCATGAACTGGCGCGACAATGTATCGTCCACGGGCCACAGCGACATCACCACGCTGCGTGCGCCGGCCACGCGGAAGGCGCGTTCCAGGCCCAATACGCCTTCGCCATCCTGCAATTCGCCGTTGCCCGTGTTGCAGGCCGAGAGCACAGCCCAGTCCACGCCATTCAAGTCCATGGAGGCGATCTGCTGGGCAGTGAGGATCGAGGATTCGGGTGCGGAACCGTCGCGTGCGAAGACCAGGCCGGAGCGAAGGAGCGGATTGCCGTTTCCGCAACGGCTGCCGAGAAGAAAGGCGTGGGTGGCAACATGAAGAATTCGGCTATGCGGGGCGTCGTCGAGGAATCGCGTTCGCGTAGCCTTTGCGCCGGTCTCCAGCGTGAAGGTTTCCCCGCTATTCCAGCGCTTCCATGTAGCGCGAATGTCCCTGGCCTCCATTTCCGTTCCAGGCAGCGGAGGGAAATCGTCCTGATTCATTCCGTCGCAGGGGATGTTTGCGTCGCGCAGGTTGGCTACAAGCGATTCACTTGCCGGTTGTCCAAATGCCGGATTGCCAAAGATCACCAATCCCTTATTGGGATGCGCGTTCTCGGTAGGGACCAGATCGCGCTCGCTGGAAAGCACATGGATGACCGGAGCTTGCTCGACCAGATAGCCTTTGCCGTCGGGCAGGCCGCTAAATGGAATCAGGTTCAACATTCCATCCGGAACCACCAGCGCCAGTTTGGCGTCGCCCACTTCAGCGCGCAGCGGATCCCAGACCAGCTTGCGCAACGCGGTGCCAGCCTCGCGCCATGAGCGCTCATTGCGCTTGGCGTCAAATCCTCCGGAGTGGGCCTCGGCATCGGCACTGATACGGGCGCGCCTTACCAGTTGATCGATCGGCCATGCTTGCCCCAGATCGAAGACGCGGATGGAGCCGGAATCCGGCTTGAGTACAAACGCCATGTACGCTTGAACTGCGGTAAGAGACGGATCGACTTGATCGACCGCAAAACGGCGGTAGGACACATAGGAGATGAGTACGGAATCCGCGGGGAGGCTGTGGCGCAGATCCTCCAGGCGCACCGCATTTATCCGCTCATCGTTGCGCAGGGCGGCGCTTCTGAGGGCCAGTTCGCTTTCGATCGTATCCATCCTTTGCGCGGCTTGCTCAATGGCCTCGCCGTTGTCCTGCTTCGCCTGTTCGATCGCCAGCAGATCGGTTCGAGCACGGTCCATCTCTTTCAACAGCCGCGCAATCTCCGGGTCGTTATTTGCATTCAGATTCTTTTGTCGCCGTGCCATCTCATCGGCAATCAGGGCGCGCGAACGCACCATCTCCTGATAGATATTGACTGTGTCCGCCGCCTGCAACTCCGCATGACGCGCGAGGACAGAGAGCGCGATGTCCAGCCCGCGGGAGCGCTGTTCGTAATACCTGAGCGCCTGACGCTCTGGCAGGACGCGCGCCTGAAGAACGAAGCTTTCGCGAGTCATATGCGCAGATTGCAGTCCCTCGGCAATCGCGCGCTGCGGATCTCCTCCAGATGCCAGAGAGCGCGCGAATTGCGCATGAGCCATGATATGCGAATAGAAATCAGCGCTCTTGCCGTAGATCGCGCTCTCATAATTCTTCCAAGCCTGAGGGAAATCTCCGGTGCGGCTATATGCGGTGGCCAGATTCAGGCGAATGAGGCCAAACTGATGAAAGTCGGGCTCGTATTCCTCGCCGGTAATATCAAGGGCGCGCGTGAAGTGAATGATGGCTTTAGAAAACTCCTGCGTGTGCGTGTAGTGTTCTCCGGCTCTTTGCTCCACGAGTCCAATGCTTGCATCATTGGCAGGGAGTTGCGCAGCAATCGAGAGAGCTTCCTCGATGTCTTGATCGGCCGCCACCTTGTTTCCCATCCGATCATCCAAGCCGGTACGAGCCGTCAGCGATAGCACCAACTCCGATGCGCGCTTTGAAGCTTCCTTTCGTTCGATCGCCATGGCTGCATCGTTCGTGCGCCGAGCGCAGTCCAAATCTCCCAAAGCATCGCACGCAAAGAATAATACAAATGCCGCTCGGCTGAACTCCGGGGCATCGGAGAATTCCTGCTGTGCAAGCGCAAACGCTCGCTCTGCCAGCGGACGCCCCTCGGCTGGCCGGTCAAGCATGATCAAAAGATTTGCGTCGTTGAGCAGCGCATTCAGATAAATTTCGCTCTGCTGGCCGGCGGCTTCCTTTGCGATGCTCAACGCTCGTTTCACCTGCTCTTGCACCTCGGCAGTCGGCCCCTCGACATTCATTTCATTGTTCACCACGGCGTTGAGAGCGTGGGCGACTTCGACGGTGTTGCCGGGATGCTTGACCTCCGCGATGCGCAGTCTTTCACGCGCCGCTCTAAGCCAGTCGCTGGGCGACTTGGCGGGAACCGATGCCTGCTGAGCGCTGCCGGCGAAGCAGATCGCAGCGAACAAGCAATACAGAACCGGTTTGCTGGTGGAATCGGTCAAGCGGAACCTTTCGCGCGCGCCAAATTCACAGTTTCAGGGGTGCAAACAATCAACTCGCAAAGCCATCTGTCTTCACTTCGTGTCTGGATTCTTATCAGGAAGCGCGCTGTTGTCCTTCTGCATGGCAGTGATGCGAAGATCCTCGGCTCGCGCTCGCTCTTCCAAATCGCCCTGTAGCTGGATGGTGCGTTCTAGATAGGCATGGGCCGCGGCCGGATCGTTTTCGGCCAGCGACACCTGCGCCAAGAGGTAGAGCGCGGCCTCCTGCCGGGGAGAGTTTTCCGCATCTGCGACCTTGTGCAAGAGCATGGAAGCCGAGGCATAGTCGCCACGATGCATCTGGCAGGCTCCCGCATAGAACGCCGCAGTTCGCGCCTCTGCGTCTTCCGCAGGCAATTGCGATAACGCCTTGATCGCGCCGTCGCAGTTGCGTCTTGCGTACTCCCTCATCCCCGCCACAAATCGGGCATCCAGTTTCTCTCCGCGCAAAGTTGGAATCAAGTATGCCGGCAGAGTCAGGTCGGCCAATTGGGAGGGGCGAACTGGCGACGCAGTTACATGGGATGACGGCGGTGCAGCTTCCGTTGGTGGCGGAACCGTTGCATGAATCGGTTGCGTCGTTTGATTCCGGGCTACAGTTGGTTGAGACAGCCTGGGCTTAAAGTTCAGGTAGGAAATGTATCCAATCAACAGCACTGCGGCAACAGCCCCCAGGCTCCAGACTGGCACGGGCCACGCATGCGGATTCCGCCGCTTCGCCGGAATTGCAACGACGGGCATCTGCGAAAACTCCTCCGCAGCAATCTGAAGTGTCCGCATGTTCTTCATACAGAACGGGCAATTGAAAAAGTGCTCTTCAAAGCGATCCGCGTCGAATTCCTGCAGAGTACCCTCAACGTACTGCAAGCCTTGCTCTTTTGCTGGCGTACCATCGCAAGTCTTCATGACACAACCCTTTCCTTGATGTGGGCTGCGAGCTTCTTTTGTGACAGCCTGGAGACAAACTCGACCAGTTTTCGTGTGGCGCGAAGCTTCCTCTGCCGCACTACATCGGGATTGAGCCGTAGCCGTTCGGCAATCACACCGGGCTTGAGTCCCTCCGCCAAAGTCAATTGCAGAATGGATTGATCCGTCGGGTTCAAAGCAGAGATGGCGCGCCGCACCAAATCATGTTCCTGTCGTTCCGCGATTGCTTCGGTCGCATCGGTGAGGTCAGGCACTTCATCCGGCGATTCCAGGGAGACCGGTTGGCGGGCAATCCCTCTAAAGTGGTTATTGAGGAGGTTGCGCGCGATCCCCAGAATAAAGGCTGGCAGCTTTGCCGGCTCGCGAAGTTGCCCGTTTCGCAATGCACAAATCGCTTCAACCATCACATCCTGGAGCAGATCGGCGGCGATTTCCGCATTCTTGGTCCTAAACTTCAACACCACCTTGACCTTGGGAAGATAGAGCGAAACAAGACGCTGCTCGGCCTCTCGATCTCCTGAGGTAATGGCTAATACCAGTCGCTCGCTCTCCTCGACAGTCTCGACTTCCATCCACCAAACTTCCCTGCGGTCCACGCCCATTATGCGGTTTCTTGCGGTCCATGGAGGCCAGCACATTTGTGCAGCGATCTCATCCCATTCAATACATTGACTTTATGCAACGAGGCACATTGCTATCTATCTTATCTCAAAGGATAAAGCGGTAGCCAATGCGTCGAGAACTGCATTGGCGCATCTGCGAAGACAAAAAGTGCGTCTCACTGGAAAGCTCATCGAAATCACCCATCGAACAACCCCTCGCTCTGAGTTTGCCATTCGTCCCAGCAGGTTAAGCTCTTCAGGTGTTCATCGGTGTCAGTTCACAAAACGAAAGAGTTGTGCGCTCAGGTGACCTTACTCTTCCTCAAGTCCCAGCCCTGCGGCGCAATAGGCGTCTGATTCTCTCCGTCGCTGGAACTCGCGGGCGGCTGTGATGTTAACCTGCTCATAGATTTCGGTTGCCCGCGCCTTGGCTCGGGCCATGAGCGACTGGGGAACTTCGGGAAGAGCCGTGAGCGCGTACTTGATGAACGAATCGGTCAAGGCGAGATGAAGCTGGCTGAGGGTTTCCAGACTCCGAAACCTATGGGCAAGGCTGTCCGCCAGATCCCCAAAGAGCGAGTAGACGGGCTGCTCAAGGTCGTCGCGCTGGCTGGTGCCCACCGTGACAAGGTAATCGAAAACCTCGTTGTCGCTCCTGGCTTGGAGTTGGGGCTTTAAGGCGGCAACGCGCTCTCCCAGAGCGCGATTGAGGCGAACGGTGTAGCGAACGGTATGGGGTGGCTTTGGTCTCGACATGACAACACTATAACGCACTGTACATTGCAGTAGCAAGGTGACGCACACGGCCCTCTCTAAAGCACACCGGTGCGTAACACATTTTCGTTGATAGAAGAAGAGATGCATGGAGAAAACCTTCAAAGTGCGTCTGCGCTTTATGTTCCACTGATACACCGCTCTGACAGACCCACCCCTGAGACCGATGCTCTGGCGAGAGATGGCAGGCCGAAAAGTTGAGACGCTGGCCGGACTGATTATGCCTGATCGGGCGAGATTTTGGCTGATTATGCCTGATTGAACGTCTAATTGGCTTGAGTCAGGCATTGTCGGTAGGAATCAGTCTTAATCGGGCGAAATTAAGAAAAGTCCGTCCTATTGGCCTGCGACTCTTGGAATGGAGTCGCGTCCATCGAAATGTACATAGCTATTATGGAGAACATCCCGGAGGTCAAACGGCTTGTAAACTCCTTCAGGCGCGGCGCGAATTGCTGCATCTGAAAGCGCTCTTTCTGAAAGGTGCAGCAGTTGAGTTGAACGCGGCGCACGCGATTGGCCTTCCGTGGAAAGACATCTGGCGTGTACTTGTCGAGCACGGATACCAAGGTAGCTACCAGCAATTCTGGCGCATGGCGCTGCTGCTGAATGGGGTGACGCAACGCAGATCGCAAAATCGCAAGAACCTCCCGCCCCCTGCGGTGGGGAAAGAGATTCAACAGCCGAGAGTCAGTGAGAGCGGCCTGAGCACAGAGAACCAGGGGAAGCCGGAATGGCTAATACGGAGAGAAGAGCAAATGGCGCGTTTGGATCGCGAGGCGGAATTGAATCGCGAGCGTGAGGCTCGCTTGCAGGTGAAGAAGGTATTCATTCCGAGCGTCTTTGTGGGGCCCCAGGAATGAGCGCGGTCTGCTTCGCCGCCGTTGCTGATCTGCTGACGCGGACCTCGACAATGAAAGCAGAAGGGCTTGGTTTTTGTTCTTGCTTTTGCTTTTTAATGCACATGCCCGGATAGCTGAAAATTCGGCCTGGGTTGAAGCTTCGGGTCAAGGCCGCGTAGCGCCGCGTTCTACGCGGTTTAGCCCTGACGCGGAGCTGTCCAGGCCGATACTCACTGAGCCGGGATGGCATTCGGGGAGGTTTTCCGGAAAAGATTCCTTGAATTTAATGCAAGCCTATTGCGAAGTGAAGCTCCTGTGAGCGCGAAGTTCAAGCCGCAATTCTTCCCGGAGCGCCTTGCTGCGCTTGAGGCGCTTGAAGAACTCTTCGAGGACGCTGACGACAATCGCGTTGATACTGACCC